>Ga0307416_100000036_pt1 | contig 141505 bp, 112 predicted proteins | sample DK1Cmetagenome_2_FD_203821 | JGI IMG/M metagenome (GOLD analysis project Ga0307416, IMG submission 203821) | Maize rhizosphere microbial communities from greenhouse at UC Davis, California, United States - DK15-C-3 | ecosystem: Host-associated > Plants > Roots > Rhizosphere > Soil | place...
ACGGTACCAATAAGAATCAATCGTACATACCCCAGGAAAGTTAGACAAAAAGGCAAAATCAAACCTAAAATAACTAAAAATCAAAAAGATAGTATATGAAAATCCCTTAACTTAATGACATTGAGCGTTACCCTGCAGCAACGAGGTACGAGGAAGCGAAGCGTAAAAGCGTAAAACGGGCAGAAATTTAGTGTTTTGTACAGACACTGCGCTCCAAACAGAGGTTGTTAATGTATGGGAATTGAAAGGATGTGGTTTTCAAAAAAAAAAGATGTCATCCTGAGCGTAGTCGAAGGATAATCTTTTTTAAATATATAGACAATAAAATTGATTTATCAGGCTATACCTAAAAGCTTTAACTTTAAGATATAACGGGATTTTAAACAAAAATAAAACATATGAGTAAAATAAATAATAATAAAAAAGAGTTGTCGGCAGTGCAAGCTGAAGAACTCCTCCATACTTTAAAAGTCCGTTTCGAGAAAAATATGGACCGCCATAAAAGTATTGAATGGGCTAAAGTAGAAGAAAGGTTAGTGGCCAGGCCCGAAAAACTATGGGTGCTTGATGAAATGGAAATAACAGGTGGCGAACCCGATGTTGTTGATTATGATAAAAAAACAGGCGAATATATTTTTTACGATTGTTCGGCAGAAAGCCCTAAAGGGCGTAGAAGTGTTTGCTATGATTTAGAGGGGCTAGAATCAAGAAAAGAGCATCAGCCAGAAAATAATGCCATTGATATGGCTGCTACTATGGGTGTAGAACTCTTAACAGAAGAACAATACCGCTTTTTGCAGCAACTGGGAAAATTCGATATCAAAACATCGAGTTGGATTGTTACTCCTCCCGGGATTAGAAAATTAGGTGGTGCCCTTTTCGGCGACCGCCGCTACGATCATGTATTTATTTACCACAATGGCGCACAATCGTATTATGCTGCAAGAGCATTTCGTGGTTTGTTAAAAGTGTAAACTGATAATATATAGGTTCATTAGTTCATTTGTCACTGGTTCATTAGTTAACAGGGAGAAGAAACTTGTTCTGTTGTTAATTGTTTGAATCGGTTAAGCGACTTTGAAGTCCCGAGTAAACTCCGAACTAATTGAAACTTCACCAAATCTTCATCTTTCGTTTTCATCTTTGGACTTTCTATTCTCATTTACATTCCGGCCTGAAATATTGGTTGTTAAGGAATTGTTTTCTTATTGTATTGTTCTGATTTTCATATTGTTAACATAGTGTTAAACTTAATTTAATGTTAATATTTAATTAACATTAAGACTGTTGTTTTGCATCAAAATAAAACAACAGAAAATGAAATCACGCATACTATCCCTAGTAAGTATTGTACTGCTCTTGGTCACATTCGCTCAGGCACAGGTTACAACATCTAGCATTAATGGAAAGATTAAGGATAATAAGGGTATAATCCCAGGGGCAACCATTGCGATGATGCACGTTCCAACAGGTACGGTATCTAAAGGTTCGTCAAACGAAAACGGACTTTACCGTATCGGCAACTTAAACCCAGGCGGGCCATACAAAATTACCGTAACCTTTGTGGGTTATAGCCCGGTAGTAAAAGAGAATATTTATTTAACCTTAGGTTCGGATGTAAGGCTTGATCTTGATCTTCAAGAACAAGGTAATCAATTGGCCGAAGTAAGTATTAAGGGCCAAAAAGGCGGAACAAAATCTGGTGCAGGTACAAGTATCGGCGAAGGTCAGATCAAAACTTTGCCAACCATGAACCGCAGCTTGCAGGATGTAACAAGGGTTACTCCTCAAGGCAGTAAAGATAATACCTTTGGAGGGACAAACTTTAGATACAACAACGTGACTATTGATGGTGCCATTAATAACGATGCCATTGGTTTTAGTCCCTCATTAGGTGGGCAAAGTGGAAGCTCGGGCATGCCCGGAAGCAGCACACGTACCAATCCGGTTTCGTTAGATGCTATTCAGGATGTTACCGTTTTACTTTCTCCATATGATGTTAAAGTAGGGAATTTTTTAGGTGGCAGCATTAACGCTGTTACGCGTGGCGGAACCAACGAGGTAGTAGGCTCGGTTTATGGTTATGGCCGTAACGCATCATTGATCGGTAGAAATAAAATCGGCGATAACAGCAAAGAACCCTCCGCTTTTCACGATTACCAAACGGGTTTCCGTGTGGGTTTCCCGATTATAAAAGATAAGTTGTTCTTCTTTACCAATGAAGAGATTACCCGCCGTCAGGATCCTGTTATTTTAGGCGCAGGATCGTCTGATATGAAATTGCTTACCTTAACTGAGGCACAACAGATCTCTGATCGCATGAAAAATGTATATGGTGTAGATGCTGGTTCGTTTGGCGATTACAACATCTATTCGCAGTCTAACAAATTCTTTAACCGCTTAGATTGGAACATCAGCGAAAGTACCCAGTTAACCATCAGAAATAATACCATCATTTCGAAAGCCACAAACTTAGAAAGAGATCAGTCTAACTTCAGGTTTGGTGGTATCGATTTTAAACAGAACAACAACCAATCTTCTACAGTTGCCGATCTTAAAACCCGTTTCGGAAATTCAGCTACCAACAACTTAATCGTTGGTTACTCTACCGTTCACGATTACCGTGATCCACTTTCTAATCCGGCTTTGCCACAGATCGAGATTGCTTCGAAAGGTGGAACATTGTTTTTAGGTACCGACCGTGAGGCCAGTATCTTCAACATGAAACAGAATACTTTCGAATTTACCGATAACTATACTTATAGCTCGGGTATTCATACGTTTACTGTTGGTACGCACAACGAGTTTTATAAAATCAACTATGGTTTTGTAAACTCATGGAATGGCCGTGTAGCTTATAGTAGTATTGCCGATTTCATGGCTAATCAACCGAATAGGGTACGTACCAGCTATAACTATGATAATAACAGTCGCGATAACATTATTGCCAACCCAACTGCAGAATTTAATGTGAACATGTACAGTGTTTATGGCCAGGATGAAATCCGTATTGGCGACCGTTTTAAATTAACACCTGGATTACGTTTTGATATGGCTGATTTACCTAATATGCCATCGTTGAGTTCGAAAACAACCGATTCTCCGGTTGATGCAAATTACGGTACAACCTATACTTATACCCAACCATCGTCAATTACCGGAAAATTCCTGAACAAAATCCAGATTTCTCCACGTGTTGGCTTTAATTTCGATGTATTGGGTAACCAGAGTTTGGTCATGCGTGGTGGTACAGGTTTGTTTACCAGTCGTGTTCCTTTTGCCTGGATCGGTTATGCTTATTACAATAATGGTGTAAATTATGGTGCTTTCGATAAATCCTATGTTTATGCCAATGCTGATCCCACCAAAATCGTAAAACCTGCAGCAGGTTCAGATCCGATTAAAGATGCTTTAACTGGTAATGGCGAAGCAGGTTATGTAACCAACCAAGGTGTTAACGTTAAAGATGCTAAAGGTGCAACACAGGTAGATTTAGTGGATAACAACTTTAAAATGCCAAAAGCATGGAGAAGTAATTTAGCCTTCGATTATAAAACGGACGATCAGTGGAAATTTACAGTAGAAGGAATCTTTAGTCAGGTGATTAAAGATGTGCAGTTTCAGCAGATCAACTATGTAGATAATCCTACTTACATGGTTTATGATACACAGAAACAACAGCCAATTTACTCAGGTGCCAAAATTAACCCTCTATATACCAATGCCTACCTATTATCAAACACAGATAAAGGATATAAATATAGCTTAACCGCTCAGGTGAGTAAATCACTTCCTATCGGTTTAGATATGATGGTGGCTTATACCTATGGCAGATCGAAAGATATTGCCAATGGTATCCGTAATTCAATGGAATCTAACTGGCAGTTAAACCAGGTCCTTAGTCCAAATAATCCAGGTTTGGCTTATTCGAACTTCGATATCCGTAATAGGATTATCTCCACCATCAATTACAGATTAGATTGGGCTAAAAACGGCAAATATGTATCAAACTTCTCATTATTCTTTAGCGGTCAGTCAGGTTCGCCGTATTCATTGGGTTTAGTGAACACAAGGATCAACGGAACAGGACAGACTGTAAGCTTGTTATATGTGCCAACAGCTGACGAAGCATCTAAATTTTTTACTGCCGATATACCAGCAACATCTACAACACCGCTTATTACAGCAGCACAGCAAAGAGCCGCTTTTAATGCCTACGTTGATGGTGATAAGTATCTAAGTACCCGTCGTGGCAATTTCACTGAGCGTAATGGCGCACGTACCCCATGGAATGTTCAGGCCGATTTCCGTTTCTCTCAGGATATACAGGTAGCGAAGGGTAAACATCCTCACGTACTTACTTTAACTTATGATATTGTCAACCTGACCAATTTGCTAAATAAAGACTGGGGAATTCAGTATTTCTCTCCTAATACCTATAATTCAATGGCCAGTGTAGGCGTTAAGGTGGCAACTGCAGGTACACCAACAACATATCCGGTGTATACTTTTGCACAGAAAGATGTAACCTCTTATTCAAAAGATTTCTTTGCATCGCGTTACCAAATGCAATTGGGATTGAGATATAGTTTCTAATCTTTTTTAATATTAATCTACAACGGTCTGACCTAAATAAGGTCAGACCGTTTTTTTGTTAAGCGATGGGCACCCATAGTGAGAATTCTATTTACTGCAAACCGCAAACCATAAATTTTATAAAAATTAATAAATGACAGAATTAATCTACGCGTAAAAATTCTCTGAAGCTGCCGTCATTTTGAGTGGAGTGCAACGCAGTCGAGAACCCGAAGGCTCAGCGAAGCTAAATCTTTTTAGATAGATCTCTCCTCCAAAGGAGCTCCTTTGGAACACTTCGCGTTGCTCCCGTCGAGATGACGACTAATCGAAAACGCTGAAAATGTTTCTGATGTATCCAATTAAACCTTTCCTATCCTTCCCCCGTCAAAATAAAACACACAGCATAAAGCTTGATTTATTTTTCACTTTTAAAAAGTTAGGTTATGAAAAGGATTGTAAATGCATTGCTCTTATTGGTTATGGCGGTTAATTTTAGTGCATGCGTGGTAAGCGCACGTGCTCCAAGAGCACACTGGGTGCGCGGGCATTATAATATTGGCCCTCATGGCGGGCGGTATTGGGTACCCGGACATTACCGTTAAATTTTTGCTATCGCCGCCTTTATGGTGGCGATTTTTTTTCTAAGCATGTTAAAAAATGTAATTCCGTAGCTTATGCGATTTGTTGATTTAGATTGTAGGAATAAAATAATACATTAGCGCTATTAACACGATTTTAGCATATGCAAGAAGAAATTCTTTTACAGATTAGCCTTAAAATTAAAGAAAGACGTAAAGAAATGGGTATTACCGTTCAGGAGCTTGCAAATAAAGCAGAGGTAAGTAAGGGGCTGATCTCTCAAATCGAAAATAGACGTACCATTCCGTCTTTAATGGTATTAATGGATATTATTAAAAGTCTGCAGATAGATCTGAACAGTTTTTTTAAGGACATTAATTTTCATAAAAAAGATGCCCCTGTTCTGGTGAAACGAAAAGATCAGTACCAGAAGTTCGAAAAAGAACAGGCCGTAGGTTTTAACTACTCGCGTATTTTAACCAAGAACATTAAATTTTCTACTGCCGATTTTGTACTGCTTGAGCTCGAAGTGAATGCACATCGCCCAATGGTGAAAACCGAAGCCTTTGAATTTAAATACATGATAGAAGGTAAGGTAGAATATCAGTTTTCAAAAAAGAAAATTATACTCGAAAAAGGAGACTCCATGCTTTTCGATGGAAGACTTTCTCATACCCCGGTTAATGTTGGAGATAGCAAGGCGCTAATGTTGGTAATTTATTTTTTTGAATAACATTTTTTATAATAAAGTTTATTAATACTTAACAAATATTCATCTCTATAAACCAATCTTAGATTTGGGAATAGAAAAAAATGAATATGAAAGATTTTTGAAAAGTACTTTAGTGTTACTTTGTTTATGTGTATTTGCACAGGCACAATCTAAAAAATTAAACACAAAATCTTAATTGGTTGCGATGGTTTTGGTGGCTACGCTCTGCCAGAGGCGAATATGCCCATTCCAAGCAAGTATTTTTAATTGGAAAAATAAAGTTAAATATCATCTATAGTAGCTTTTAATTGTGCCCTACAATTACTTTTGAAAGATATTTTTGTTAACTGGTTAATTGTTAACGATCTGATATTCAGTCTGAAATTTGCAAAAAGATCCTCCGCTGCAAAGGGAGGATCGTTTTCTTAAATAATAATTGAATTAATTTTTGCATAAATAGTTTAAAAGCGCTAATATTGCACTCCCAAAACGAACAAGGGTATTTAACTGCAAAGTGTAAATAAGCCTCGTTTTAGGAAACGACCAGTACTCCTTCTTAGCTCAGCTGGTTAGAGTCCCGATACATCGGGATTAATCAGAGGGTAAAGAAAAGATCAGAGGATTTTGATCGTATTAATGAAAACACAACCAGAATAAATAAATATTCCTTCTTAGCTCAGCTGGTTAGAGCATCTGACTGTTAATCAGAGGGTCGCTGGTTCGAGCCCAGCAGAGGGAGCCAATGCCCTTCACGATATCGTGAAGGGCATTTTTGTTTTTAGCTGATTTTCAAATCTTTGCATAGTGCAAATAGAGGCCGATTTTTGGTTCGAGGCCAGTTTCCGCAGCCTTAGTGGGCAAGCACGGTAAAACGGTCGTTTGCCCTCTTTTTTACCGCCTATTTTGCTGTTAATCTGATAAATAAGAGCAAACAAAAAGCTCACTTGAGCGGTTCGATCTCTAAGATTTTCAAAAGTGAATTTTTCTGTGAACATCGAAGCAATTATTTTTCTTTGGACTACAACATCAACGCAAGACTTAAAAGTACTGGAAACTGAAATCAGAAAAGAGGTGACAGAAAAGAAAAACGTTGTTCATTGAAGAATAACCTTGATCTTTGCTAGATACTTAAGGTTGTTTATAAAATTGTTGTGCCCTTCACCTTTCAGAGTAATTAATTCATCTCCTTTTTTAAAGAACGCACTTAACTTTTTGGAAGATCCATAATATATAGCATTGTCACTATCTCCATGAAAAATTATTACTGGCACTTTTATTTTTGGTAGCAACTCAAAGGTTTTAAACTGAAATTTCATTTTTGAGGTATTTATCTCCGGTGCAATATTGTATATCCAGTCAGATAAGCTATAATAAGGTGCTTGCAATATAAGAGCCTTGGGATTGTTGTTGGCCGCTAACTGGGCAGCAGGGCCAGTTCCCATTGACTGGCCAATAATAACTATATTCGACTCACTGTAATTTTGCTTTAGTTTGTCGTAGACTTTTTGAATATCACCTGACAATTGAGTCTCATTAGCAACGATGCCTTCACTTTTACCATAGCCACGATAATCAAGAATGAAAATATCATATTCGAAATTGTTATATGTAGGCGCAATCTTTCCCCAAATATCAACTGCATCATTGCTGCCGTGAAGATAAAATATAAGTCCTTTTGACTGTTTTACCTTAAACAGTAACCCATTTAAATTAAAGCCATCTTCTGTAGTGATGTTTACTTCAGAAAAAGGGGCAGAAAAATGAAACTGAAAGTCTTTGTGGAGTTTATGGGGCGGAAAAAATTGTTGTTCCAATTCTTTTGTTGTGTTTTCCTCTTTTGCGCTTTCTACATTTTGTCCATAAGAAAACAAACACAGCATTTGCAAGATCAGTATCGAAGTCAGCAATTTCATATAATTGTGTTACTATAAAAGATTTTAAGATTTATTTAGCACATATTTATTATATGCTCAAAATAGCAATGCAAACTCCCATTTACAATTGCCTTAACAATATTTAACTATTATCTTGAAGGATATCAATGATTGAGTGTATCAACAGATCTTCAAGTATGCAGTTACCTTGAAAAACTGGAAATATTGACATCGGATCTAAACTATCATTTCTTGCGAAAGCCCGGTTGAAAACTGACCGCCTGAAAGATATATATCTAAACAAGAACCCGATAATTTCATTAATAGCTTCATCTTTTATTAGTTTATTAATGTTGAAACAATTTAATAGGTTTAATGGCTTTTCATGTAATCTATTATATGGTTAAGAGGTATGCGATGTTCTCCTAATTACCATTTCTATGGAACTTAAATAACGATCATAAAAAAGAGTAAAATCCTAAATCTCTTTCCAATGCGTTGAGAATTTCAAGAAATACTCAACGAATCTTTTAACAAAGATTAACACCTAAGTGTTGTTGCTTGTGCTTAATTTTAGTTTGTATGATCGCAATCAGAATTAGGTGTTTCCTCACCTTATTGTTTATTTATAGCAACGCTTTTGTTTCTGCGCAAACGCTTAAACAGAAAGAAAAAAATCTCAAAGCTTTTACCGAATTGTATGGGTATGTTCGCTTTTTCCATCCTTCAGACGAAGCTGCTAAGGTTAACTGGTTTTTTTATTCATTGTATGGGGTCAATCGGGTAATGTTGGCCGAAAATGACAGTCAGCTACTTGATGAGCTAAAAGCATTAATGTTGCCCATTGCGCCATCGGTTATCATCGATAGTATTCCCATACAAAAGCATAGGATTTTAAATAAGATCACACCTAAAAATGTAGTGAATTACAAACTAGTAAATTGGGTTCACAGGGGTCTATCTTTGCCTAATGGCTCTCCAATATATAAAAGTCAAAGGAATAATAGAGATACCGTTGACACCAACTATAACGACTATCCATTGTCTACAATCGAATTAGACGGAACTATTGACGGCCCCTATGAATTTACTGTTGAAGTTACCGGAGATGAAACTGATTGTTACCAGAACAATTTATTTGTTGCTGCCTTTGACGGAACTGCTCGATTGCAGAACAGGTTAAGGACAAACAAAATAACCGGACAAACCGTCCTACACAAATTTCAAGGAAATCTTCCTAAAGGACAAAAGAATGTTAATTTTACACTCAGAGTTCCAAAGCATAGGATTGTTAGAATAAATAAGCCTAATATCCAAGTCTTTAATGGTGGAAAAAAGAGAACATTCGACTTTAAAAAGCCACTAAACGTGAAGAATGCATCTGTAGATATCATTTTATGTATTGCAGAGGATGATAAATTTTATTTGACTACACCTCCCTCTATTTCTGATATCACTTCTTTAAAATTGGCTAAGAAAATCTATGTCGCTATTCCAAATACCCTCTATGCGACTAAAAGTGTTACATATCCTCAAGTTGATAGCTCGTCTTTTATAGCCTTTAAAAATAAAATCAAAGATTATTGGCTAAAAAAGCCTAAAGAATATAGTGAGGAAACTAGTTTGGCCAACCTGGTAATTACAATGTCAGTCCTGAAATTTGCTTTTCCTTATTGGGATGATACGAATACCAACCCCGAAAAATTATTTTCTTTCTTATTTGCTAGAACTATGAAAAATGAAAACCGTCGGGCTTTTGTGGAGAGCCTAGCCTTGATGGCCGCACAATTAAATGACAGTCACATGGGGGTTAGTTATTCCGGCTTGGATAGGATAGAGATGAAATCAGTTGCTATAGAATCTGAGATGATTAATGACAAAATCTATGTCAAACATGTTTTGGATTCCTCATTGAAATACATACCAGCTGGTAGCATCATTGATTCCGTCGACGGCGAATCTGCGCTGAAAAAATTTTATTCCAAATTCAGTCTTATGTCAGGTTCCCCCCAATGGAGAAGTTACAAGTCACTCCTAGGTTTATTTGATGGTTCCTCTGATTCCATAAACCTTATAATCAAAGCAAACGGTCGTCGCGAGATTTTTAAAATCCCCAGATTAAGCACGGTCGAAGAGTATCGTCCGATAGCTTTACCGGCCTACCTTCCAAAAAACGGCCTAATCTCAGACAATATCTATTATTTCAATCTTACAGGTGATTCTGTAATGAAAAAAATCCAAACCTCGTTATCCGACTTAGAACACGCCAAGTCAATAATTTTTGATATGCGAGGATATCCAAAAGAGGACATTAGAGTTCTATTTGGCCATTTGCTAAGATGCTCGGAACATACGAAATGGATGCATGTTCCAAAATTGAAGGCAGATAATAGCAAAATGGACTTCGAAAGTAGCGGATGGAATTTGGCTCCTAAAGCACCCTACTTTCATGGCAAGATTATCTTCCTTTCCGATGCGTGTGCAGTGAGTCAATCTGAAAGTATCTTAGGTTACGTTAAAGGATTGAAATTGGGAACTATTATCGGCAAACCAACAGCAGGTACGAATGGAGATGTGCAAACGATTAATCTATTTGATGACTTACGGTTTTTTTTTACTGGATCCAAAGTTACCAACGCCGATGGTTCAAAAAGCCATTACAAAGGAATAATACCGGATATAAAGGTAATTTCCACTGTACCTGGACTAAAAGGAGGTTATGATGAAGTACTTGATAAGGCTTTGGAATTTGCAAAAAAGAACTAGGAGTAGTCGTGCTGCTTAAAACCAAAACATAACCGTCCTTTTTATAATCAAAAAACGGTTGTTTTTCAATGATACAATGGTAAACGGCAAAATACCGTTGAAGAAATCCTGCGCTTCATTTTTGCTAACATTGATAAAGTTTTTATCCCGGTCATACGAAATTCGATATTCCGGAGAAAAGTTGAATTCACAGTTTTTATGTTTTTTCCATTGTCACCAAAAATACAAGTAAATTAATTCCATAGTAACCTTCAAAATAAGTCAGTATAACTTTCCGACCTCCAACTTTTCTATAAGTTGGTATTGATACCTAAAGATACATTTCTTTGAACTAAATGTAGCCACACCAACTAAGGGGTTCAATTTGGATTATGTCCCATCCGGAATCATATATACTTGGATGAGCATGGAACATTTCCACAAATATGGATCGTCGAGGTTTGAAATTTAGCAATGTTTAAATTGATTTTTTGATTTATTCCAAAGGATCTTCGTCAATCTTTGAAATTCTAGTCAAATCATCGAGCAGATTTCTAGAAAAGTACACAGTCTCGGGAGCCAAAACCCACAACGAAAGTTGTGGGTTTTTTGCGTTTAGGGCTGGGCGACAAATTTAGCCTGATTTAACATGGAGGAGCCCAAAGAATTCATATTTTGCGTAAAATTATTAAGTATATTCCTAGCTGGTAAATACCTTTTAAGACTTGATTGGTTTAAAAAATAATATTATGAAATATTTAATTCTGGTTTTATGTTTTTTAAGCTTTGACGTGAAGACGGATAAAAATGTCGAAACTTTTTTCCCGTGCCAAAGCTATTATGATCAGTCCCTAAAACGTAATGTGTTTACAAGTGTCGATGAAATGCCCCTTTGTTCAGGTGGCATGCGTAAGCTTTCCTCATTTTTTTATGAGGTTAAATTAGAGGAAAGTTATAACCACAGCAGTTGGCAACATAAAGTAGATCTTACTTTCATAATCGATGAAAAAGGTTGTATAATAAATGCGGGCATAGATAAGAAGAAACAGAAGAATATTCGAAGCTAGATTTGGAGTACATTCGCGCTGCAAAAAAAATGCCTAGATGGAAACCAGCCAAGTGCAATGGAAAAGTAGTACCCTTTAAATTCAGCACTACTTTTAGGATAACTCCACAATAGGATAGATTGTCTATAATCAATAATTTAAAGATGATATGAAAAAGAACTATTCGGTCTGATTATTGGAATCTAACTTGTCTTAGCGTCTCGCTAAGGCCATATTCACATATTTTTTCATAAAAGCAAGACGCATCATTATCAGCTTAACCATTCAAATAAATCCAAACAATAAAGGGCAAGCACGAAAATCGTTGCTTGCATACCTTTATCAAACTATTTTATCATCTAAGCTTTTAAGCTTCACTATCCCTGGTGCTCAGGTGCCCCATTTGGATCCATCCATACATATTCCCAATGGTGACCATCAAGATCGTCGAAACTATGTTGGTACATAAAGCCATAATCGGTAGCCGGATTTGGTATTGTAGCGCCTGCAGCTACAGCTTTATCTACCATTTCGTTAACGGCATCTTTACTATCGGCCGATAAGGCAATGGAGGTTTCTATTGCTTTGTGTGCATCGATGATTTCTTTTTGGGTAAAAGTTTGGAAAAAGGGTTTAGTGAGCAGCATTACATAAATGGTATCGCTGATGATCATGCAGGTTGCTTTCTCGTCGGTAAACTGTGGGTTAAAAGTATAACCAAGTTTGGTGAAAAACTCCACCGACTTGTTAAGGTCGCTAACGGATAGGTTCACAAAAATTTGAGTTGCCATATTCTTTTCTGATTTAGTATATTCAAAAGTAGAATAAAGCCAGGCAGGTATTAATGTGCAAAAACGACAAGTTAAGGGGTTAAACGCGACTTATGTGATGTCTAATCGATTTGAGATGGGTGCATAAGGCAAATGACTCAAAATTTAAAATGCATAGTACCTTCCAACTCTTATATTTCTTTTTATCTTTATTTTGGTATCCGATGGAGACCATGAAATGCCAATCCCTTGCAAAGCCTTAAATTTATTGATCGCTCATGAAACGAATATTACTTATTGTAACAGCCTTGCTTCCCTTTTCTGTTTTAGCTCAAAAGAAATTACGAATTGTGAAGGCTGGTGCTGGCCAGGCAAAATTCTACGAAGCGTACAAGGCATCATCAAACTGGTACATCAATCCCAAAATAAAATTAGATGTGTTTACAACTGGTAAAATAACCAAATCAATAAATATAAAATTCAAAACGGATATAGATTCTATCGTGTTTAGAATGGGACCTGGGGAGCAAAAAGAATTTATTGTTTTGTTAAACGGCAAAGATTCCTGCCGCACCAAGATTGTGTGTCCCGGGCTAAAAAACTTCAGCAAAATATCGCCCGAAATTCACGATTCAATACCTTTTTTTGTTAATACATACAATACGAATTTCTTGCCGGTTGTTTTTAATGGTACCGATTCTTTGTTATTGAATTTTGATTCGGGAGCGAATGACATAGACTTTACCAACGCTGCACTGGCAAAAAAAGTGAAATCGAAAATCAAGCTTTACAACACAGATTATGGGATAAAAATTGGAAGCCATACCTATAAGAGTAAAATTTATGATATTGAATTGGCAGGGAACGAAACCGATGGCTTGCTGGGGTGGGATATATTTGACGGTATGATTGTAGCCTTGGATTATGATCAGAACAAAATGATGGTGCATTCTACCATGCCCAAGCAGATTTTAAAGGACAAGGAATACACCAGGTTTAAGATCACCTATATCAAAAACAAACCTTTTATAGAGAGCGAAATTTCGCAAAGCGGGATCAAAAATAGAAGCCTCTTTTTTTTCGATTTAGGTTACCAGCGCACGGCTATGCTTGATAACGATTTGCTGCGGGAAATGCGCTTTCCAACCGAGAAGATGGAAGTGATCAAAAAGGTAATTATGCATGGTATAAGAGGTAATGAAATCCCGGTAACCACGGTAAAAATGCAAAGTTTGAAGATTGGTAATTTTGAATTGAAAGATGTTCCAGCTCAGGTTATGGAGCAAAACAAACCCATGCCAGGGGTTAACGTTCATTATCTGGGAACCGATATTCTGAAAAGATTCAATACGGTTTTTGATTTTCAAAATGATGTGATCTATTTAAAGCCAAACCATCTCTATAATGTTGCTTATGCAGACCAAAAGATTTAATATCTCCATTTTAACCACAGAGATTACAGCGTGAAGGCACAAAGAACATAGCTTTAGGTCGTTCTCACCTAGAGTACAATCCCGAATTTTCGGGAGAGAGATCTTTAAAGTGTGGTTTTTACATCAATCATCCATGTTGCATTATCCATTTTTTAACCGCAAAGATCGCGAAGTGAAGGCGCAAAGACCGCAGCGTTAGGCGACTAGAATTTGTTGCATCATACATTTTCATCACCCGTCTTTTACCTACCCTAAATAGTTGGTTTTATAGGTACGTGGCCACATGCCGGTAAATTTCTTGGATGGATTTGAAAACTAGGAAAGAGAATCAAGATCGGTTTGGATTGCAATTTCAGGATAACTCAATCAGCTGGGCTGAGTATATAATCTACGTTCAGCAAGGAAAAAGGTGTTCTGTAATGCTTTTTTTATCACTTCTTAAATGTCGGATTTTTACAACAAATAGTCTATTTATTTCAAGAATTGAGCGGATGAGTTACCTATTTTTGATTAAAACCAAATATAAGGAAAATGAAAAAAATAATATTAGTTGGCCTTATGGCCTGTTCCCTAGGCTTAAACCTCAAGGCACAACAAAAAACGGATAAGGTAGAACAAGGGATTTTTAAAGCTACGGATGAATCCTTAAAGCAGTATAAATATCCAGACTGGTTCAGAGATGCCAAGTTTGGAATCTGGTCGCATTGGGGCCCTCAGGCAGTTCCCAGACAGGGTGATTGGTATGCCAAGAATATGTACGTTCAGGGCAGTGCGCAGAATAAGTATCACGTAGCAACTTATGGTACGCCATCTAAATTTGGATACAAAGATATTATCGCTTTATGGAAAGCAGAGAAATGGAACCCTGAGCAGTTGATGGCTTTGTATAAAAAGGCCGGTGCCAAATATTTTGTATCCATGGGCTCACATCATGATAATTTCTTTCTATGGAACTCCAAAATCCATAAGTGGAATTCGGTAAATATGGGGCCACATAAAGATGTAGTGGGTTTATGGCAAAAAGCAGCTAAAAAAGAAGGACTCCGTTTTGGCGTTTCCGAGCATCTTGCAGCAAGTTTTAACTGGTTTCAGCCGAGCCATGGCGCAGACAAAACAGGGCAATTTGCAGGGATTGCTTATGATGGGCACGATCCGAAATATGCTGATCTTTATCATCTACCTGCTGATTCGGCAGATATGAAAGAGTGGCTGACCAATAATCCGGGCTGGCATAAACAATGGTTGGAAAATGTTAACGAACTGGTCGATAAATATCACCCCGACCTGCTTTATTCGGATAGTAAACTTCCTTTTGATGATATAGGACGTACAATGGTTGCGCACTATTACAATCAGGATATGGCCAAAAATAAAGGTAAACTTGAGGCAGTATATACGCCAAAAGAGCCATCTGAAGGTAAATGGGCACAAGATGTAGAACGCGGAGTATTGGATTCGATCAGCCCATTTCCGTGGCAAACCGATACTTCGATAGGCGATTGGTATTACAGAACCGGGCAGAAATACAAAAGTGCAAATGAAATTGCCCAGCTTTTGATCGATATTGTAAGTAAAAACGGAAATCTTTTGATCAATGTTGTACAGACTCCAGAGGGAGACCTGGAGCCGGATGTTATTAAAATTGTTACAGAGATTGGCGACTGGACCAAATTGAATGGAGAAGGTATTTATGCATCGAGACCATGGAAAGTATATGGAGAAGGCCCTTCAACTATTAAATCAAACCAGAAAAAGGGCCACTTTGGAGGCTTAACCGACTCGGGTGAATATCAATCTACCGATATCAGGTATACCACAAAGGAGGGCAATCTTTTTGCTTTCTGTTTGAATGTGCCAAATGAAAGCATCAGGATGACCTTACTTGGGCGCAAATCGAAGTACCTGGAGAAGCCCATCACTTCGGTTACGCTGCTCGGCAGTAAAAGTAAATTAAAATGGGTGCAGGAAGATGATGCCCTTGTAATTAGCAAACCCGCAGATTATCCGGCCTGGTTGGTAACTGGTTTCAAAATAGAATTCAAAAAATAGGAAGAGCCGCTCACATTTAAAGTAAATGAAAAGATATTGCCTTGCCCTGGATCTCGTTGATGATCCAAAACTCATAGCGGAGTATGAAGCCTATCACCTTAACGGCTGGCCTGAAATTAAGCGGAGTATTATCGAATCGGGGATTTTAGAAATGGAAATATACCGCATTTCGAACCGTTTGTTCATGATCATGGAAACTGAGGATGATTTCAGTTTTGAAAAAAAAACAGCTATGGATATTGCTAACCCTAAGGTGAAAGCGTGGGAAGAACTGATGTGGAAATATCAGCAGGCATTACCCTTGGCAAAGCCTGGAGAAAAGTGGCTGCTAATGAAAAATATATTTAAGTTAAACGAAATTGTGATATGAAAAAAGCGAACGGGCACATGCACGCTGAACAGATTGACCTTCAGCTGCCCGCTGTTGTTTTTGGAACAAGCAGTTTGGGCAATCTTTATCACGCCATTGATTATTCTGTAAAGTTAGCTATTGTTGAGGCTTGTGTAAAATCGGCCAAGCCAGTTGCATTCTTTGATACCGCAGGTAAATACGGGGCTGGCCTCGCGCTTGAATCATTAGGGCGATGCCTTGCTGATTTAAATGTTAATAAAGAAAATGTGGTGATCAGCAATAAGCTTGGCTGGTATAGAACAGAACTTTTAACTCCTGAGCCAACATTTGAACAAGGCATATGGAAAAATATTGCGCATGATGCCGTACAGATGATCAGTTATGAGGGGATAATGAAATGTTTTGAACAGGGTAATCATTTGCTGGGTGATTATCATGCCCAAATGGTTTCTGTACATGATCCGGACGAATACCTATTGGCAGCTGATAACAGATCGGATTACGAAGAAAGATATCAGCACATTATCGAAGCCTATAGGGCATTAGGCGAGCTAAAGTCAGCTGGTTTGGTATCTTCTATTGGGGTAGGGGCAAAAGACTGGAAAGTAATCGAGCTGATCACAAACGATGTAGCGCTGGACTGGGTAATGATTGCCAATAGTTTAACCTTAAAATCACATCCTAAAGCACTGGTTGCTTTTGTAAAACAGCTAAATCAAAAGAACGTACAGGTAATTAACTCGGCTGTGTTTAATGGAGGATTTTTAACAGGGGGCGATTTTTTCAATTATCAGCAGGTTGATCCCGCTACAGCATCGGGAAAAAAACTACTCGATTGGAGAAACGAATTTTTTAGCGTTTGCAATGAGTTTAATGTACTGCCGGCTGAAGCCTGTTTTAATTTCTCTTTCCAGTTTCCTGGGGTGAAAAGCATTGCCTTGAATACCACAAGACCTGAAAAAGTTGCCACCAATGTTGCCCTTGCAGCAAAAGAACTGCCCTTAGCCTTTTGGACTGAAATGCAGCACCATGGGTTAATCGAAACGGAATCATTTAATTACAGTATCTAAGTAATAAATCTTAGGGTTTACTTAAAAACACAAAAGGAGAATGTTTCGAACATTCTCCTTTTGTGTTTTCTGTTAATCAATGAATTGTATCTGTTGTACCAGGTAGGCCTCCCCAAACTTCTGCGGATCGTGTACCACTGTTGCCTTAATGGCCTTCCATTTTGGCCGTTGTCCTTTTTGCCAGTTTGCGCGGATTTCCTGTACATTTAGCCAGATTTCTTCAAGTTCGTTCTGTACGGTACTGTTTGCATAAGTGAGCTGTAACTTACCTGGAATGAGATAGTAGTCGTTTCCCGTTTTGCTCAGCCTTATTACTGGTCCGCCAGGTATATATGAAGTAATCAGTTGAACAGAAAAAGATTCAGTTCCTTTATATTGCTCTTTGCTAATTATCTTTTCGAAAATAAAATAGTATTCAGGTCCGTCTTGAAGGGGTTCTTTATCGCGGTTGAATCTGGCTTTAACGCGGTAAGAATAACCAGGTTCTCTTTGGTCAAAACCTACAAGGGAGGCACCCGCATCTACATTGCCCGGTAACTTTAAAAGCACATCATTATCGGCAGCATAACGGGGGCTTACCAGCAGTTCAACTTCCTGTCCGTTTTTTAAGTTCAGTGGGCCATATCTTTCCGATTTTTTACATGAAACAAGTGCAAAGGCTACAAAAAGAAAAAATAGGTTTTTCATACGTGAGTGGTTTTTAGATTAATGGTTCCTCATAAAACGTAAAAATATCTTTAGACGCTACAAGATATTGAAAGTTCTGTGCCGTGCCCAGATTTAAGCGCTTGATTATTGAGAATCCTGATTTGGCAATGAAATAATTACCTAACCCGTATGCCCCAATACGCTGGTTATTATTAAATATTCGCACAAACTTATCTAAACCTTAAAATGTGCTAATACTCCCGTGTTTTGTATAAATCGGTCTTAGCATGCTACAATACCTTTGTTATCAATATTTAACAAAGAAAAAAATGTCGAAAATAATTTTAATTACCGGTGCCTCACGTGGCTTTGGTAAAATCTGGGCAAAGGCCCTTTTAGAACGTGGCGATAAAGTAGCTGCAACTGCAAGAAATACAGCAGATTTAAATGATTTGGTAGAAGCTTATGGCGATGCGGTGTTTCCGGTTCAATTGGATGTAAACGATAGAGACGCCTGTTTTGCAGTAGTTGAAAAAGTTAAGCAGCACTTTGGCCGCATTGATGTATTGATCAATAATGCAGGATTTGGTTTGTTTGGTGCCATAGAAGAAACGACCGAACAACAGGCCCGTGCACAAATGGAAACCAATTTTTTTGGTCTGCTGTGGGTAACACAAGCAATTGTTCCGGTAATGCGCGAACAAAAAGCCGGGCACATTATTCAGGTTTCTAGCTTCCTGGGTTTGGTGAGTTTGCCCGTGCTGGGGTTGTATAATGCCTCGAAATATGCGGTTAACGGCTTAAGTGAAACCTTGGCTACGGAAGTAAAAGGTTTTGGCATTAATGTAAGTTTAATCGAACCAAATGGTTTTTCTACCGATTGGTCGGGTGCTTCAGCTTTCCAAACGGAGCCGCTGGAAGTATACGCACCAGTTAAAAAAGCATTTTTTGATGCTTCAACACCCGATAGTTGGGGCAAACCAGAAGCAACGGTACCCGCTGTGCTGGCATTGATCGACAGTCCTAAACCTCCTTTACACTTCCTGTTGGGTAAGGTGGCTCTACCAGTTGTTAAACAGGTTTACGCAGAACGTTTGGCTGAATTTGACGAATGGGCTGAAGTAGCGACGAGTGCACACGGTCATTAATAAATCATTTAAAACCTTTAACTACAAGCTGTACGGGGTAATTGTGTAGCTTGTAGTTAATTACTATTTAAAGGGATGAAACACTATAAAAATTTGGCCGAATTACACAGAGAAAATGCATTCCCGCCGCCAGAGGACCCATTGTTTAGCATTTACAAATGTGATCATATGTGTAGCATGGGCGACCGGGAGTTTACAAGCGATTTCTATATGATCGGTTTTAAAAAGATTATTGCAGGACAAATCCTTTATGGACGTACAAAATACGACCACGAGAGTGGTTCGATGATGTTCTTTAAACCTCATCAGGTAATCGAAATGAAAAACCTGGAGATGGAGGAAGATGGTTTTTTGATTTTTATTCATGAAGATTTTTTGAATGGACATATTTTGCATGATACCATCAAAAAATACCACTACTTCGATTACGAAACCAACGAAGCGCTACATCTCTCGCCCAGCGAAGAAAGCACGGTATGGGAGCTGTATCATAAAATTGAAACCGAATACCGAAATAACCAGGATGAATATAGTCGCGAATTGATTTTGGCTAATGTAGATACTTTGCTTAAGTACAGTCAACGTTTTTACAAAAGGCAATTTCTTAACCGTACAGAAATTTCGGGCAAAACAGTAACCAGGTTTAATGAAGAAATAAATAAATACGTTGCTAATGGATTATTGGCTACTAAAGGTTTGCCATCAGTGCATGATATGGCAGCGCGTTTAAACATTTCAGCAGGTTATTTAACAGATGTTTTAAAACAGGAAAGTGGAAAGACGGCTTTAGAACATATCCATATTTACCTGATATCTGAAGCAAAAAACCGTTTGATCGGTGAAAATAGGTCGGTTTCGGAGATTGCTTATGCATTGGGATTTGAGAATCTTTCTTATTTCTCGCGTTTATTTAAAAAAGAGGTTGGCATTAGTCCGAATACGTTTAAAAAGCAATTGCTGAATTGATGTTTTAACCACCGAGGTACAGAGAAAAGGCACAGAGATAGTAGACTTAGGTGGTTTTCCTTGCCAATAGATTAATTGCTGATCAGGATTGGCAATCCGAGCCTGAGTAACAAAGGATTTGCAATCCGTTTATAAATATTTATTTGTCCCGCAGATTTAGAAGATTAACGCAGAGGGCACTAAGGCATATTTTGTTTCTTTGGCGCAATAGACTCCAGACCTCTGACTCCCGACTTCGGGCTAGTCCCATCATCCACCTTACATTTTCCGTCTTTTAACCAGATTGATCAGATTTGCAATCAAGACCCAGGTGCTATGGATTTGCAATCCGTTGATAAATGTTTATTAGTCCCGCTGATACTAAACTTATTCAGCGCCGATATTTATTATAGCACTAATGTTCTCATAATTTAGATATTTGCAACTGCTAATAATGTAAATGATGAAACCTTACCTGCAACTTTTCGATTTTTCTAAGAAAATAAATTATAAAACTGAAATTCTTGCAGGTTTAACGGTCGCCATGACGATGATTCCCGAATCGTTATCATTTGCTATTCTTGCAGGTTTCCCTCCTTTAACAGGTTTATACGCTGCCTTCATTATGGGGTTGGTTACGGCTGTTTTAGGTGGCAGGCCAGGTTTGGTTTCTGGTGGGGCAGGTGCAACAGTAATTGTGCTCATTGCCTTAATGAAAACCCAGGGTATAGAATATGTTTTTGCGGCAATTGCTTTAGCAGGCGTAATCCAGATTATAGTGGGGCTGTTTAAACTTGGGAAATTCGTCAGGCTGGTTCCGCAGCCCGTAATGTTTGGCTTTGTTAACGGTTTGGCGGTTATTATTTTCATGTCGCAGCTGGAACAGTTTAAAACCCTTGTTAACGGCAGAATAGAATGGTTAAGCGGTACTCCTTTATATATCATGTTGGCTTTGGTATTACTCACTGTTGCAATAGTGATCATTCTTCCTAAAATAACCAAGGCCATTCCATCATCATTGGTGGCTATTATTGTGGTTTTTCTTATCGTTTTATGTTTTGGAATTGATACCAAACTGGTTAAACATATTGCTTCAGTAAATGGAGGGTTTCCCCCATTTCATATTCCGAAAGTGCCGTTGGATCTGGATATGCTGAAGATCATTTTTCCTTATTCGCTCATTATGGCAGGTGTGGGCTTAACGGAGGGCCTGCTTACCCTGAATCTGGTTGATGAAATTACAGAAACCAAAGGCGATAGGAACAGGGAGAGTATTGCTCAAGGAATTGCCAATATTGCAAACGGCTTTTTTACGGGCATGGGCGGCTGCCCAATGATTGCCCAAACACTGGTTAACCTTTCTGCAGGTGCCAGGGCAAGGTTATCGGGCATTATTGCTGCCTTAACTATATTGGTTATTATTTTGGTAGGCGCTCCGGTAATAGATCGTGTACCCATGGCGGCCTTGGTTGGTGTAATGATGATGGTAGCCATTGGCACTTTTGAATGGATGAGCTTTAAAGTGATTAATAAAATGCCTTCACAGGATATTATCATTGGGATTCTGGTAGCTGTAATTACAGTCTGGCTGCATAACCTGGCCCTTGCGGTATTAATAGGTGTAATTATTTCGGCACTTGTTTTCGCCTGGGAAAGTTCTAAACGGATACGTGCTACTAAACATATCGATGCCGGTGGTGTAAAGACCTACGAAATATTTGGCCCCTTGTTTTTTGGATCGATTGCCAATTTTAATGAGCTGTTTGATGTGGCTCATGATCCTCAGTATATCGTAATTGATTTTAAACACAGCCGTGTTTTTGATATGTCGGGTATTGATGCGCTGAACAAATTAACAGAACGTTACCGTTCGGCTGATAAAAAACTCCAATTAAAGCACCTGAGCGACGACTGTAAACGCTTGCTGAAAAATGCAGATCAGATTATAGCAGTAAACATTATAGAAGATCCTACCTACCGGGTGGCCACCGAAAAATAAATTAATTTAATCTTTCTGTTTATGGTCTAAAAATACCATTGTATCGAAGCTAATCTTATAAGGCATAATACGGTAGTGGCTATTTACTGCTTTATCTAAATTTCATGTTTTTACTAAAACGTTTAAGTAGTTTAAGAAAATAGCAGCATAAAATTGTTCGATTTATTGTTATTACTGGCTGAAAATATCCTTATAGACTGTTATATAGGATGTTAATTTTTTAAGATATTCTGATAATATTTATTTTTTTACCTGTCTGTTTGACAATTATTTTAATAGAATTAAATATTATTGTGATGTTTTATAAAAATTTCATAAAAATGACAATTTGTTATTAAAACGTTTTAGTATAGTATATATTTGAGTTAACCAAATACTAAATTTTATGAGAACCCCTAACTATTACTATCGAAGTACCTGTCTCTTTAACCTAGGACATACCTTGCCGTTTCCGAAAAAATAAATTTTAGAAATCATTTTTTTTTATCAATTAAAGATCCATTAACTATGCGATACTTATGGGCGTGCCTTGTCTTTTTTGCCGCGTTTACATTAAACGTTTTACCAGCTTTTGCTACAGGTACTAAAAGTCATAAGCACCTAACAGTTAATTACTTTGTTATACAGGATACTACTAAGATTAAGTATGTATCGCCGAAAGACTCCTTGAGAAAAGACAGCTTAGAACAAATTAAGCTAAAAACAATTTACAACAAGCTGTCTGGCAGTGTGCAAAAAAGTACAAGCGATTTGGCTTTGTTTCCTGCAATTTCATTACAGCAAACCCTAAAAGGTAATTATGCAGGCCTGTATGTCCAAGAGAATTCTGGCGAGCCGGGATCGATCCAGAATATGCTCATTAGGGGGGCACCGCTGCCACTTTTATCAAAAAAAGACCTTTATCAATCTCAGCCATTAGTGGTTTTAGATGGCATTCCTCTTGTTGCTGAACATCCTTTTGCTTACGATACACAGCAATACGATTTTAACAGGATGGGTACGGCAACCAATTTATTGGCTGGTATCGATATTAACAATATTGCTTCGGTTGAAGTTTTAAAAGACCTTGCTGCCACTGCTATATACGGCCCGAGAGCAGTAAACGGAGTTATCCTATTAAAATCGAAATCATCTGCCAATGTACGAACGATCAGCTTTAACTCGTATATCGGTATGGTTCAAAAGCCACAGGTAAATACGATAAACGGTAAGTATGAGAACGACTTCAGACAGCGGTTCTACGATATTTACACCACAAACGGAAGGTATTCTGATGATGAAGAATATCCGGTATATCTAAGCGATTCGTTAAATAGCGTTTACAGCGGAAAATCTAACTGGACAGATCTGTACTACAAAAATGCCATGATATATGGTATTAACCTAGGCTTATCGGGAGGAACAGACAGGGCCAATTTTAGATTCTCGCTGGGGAATACAAAAAGCCAGGGTGTTGCAGATGATACAGGTTTAGACCGGTATAGTGTGATGTTTAACATCAATATGAAACCTGTAAAATGGTTACTTTTTTCAGCCATGATCAATGCTAACCGGTTAAACCGCGATCGGAATAAAAATCTCAGAGACCGTTTTACACAGGTGAATTATTTTCCTGATTTGGGTTCTCCGCCGGCGCCAAATAAAGATTATTATGCAACCTATCTTAAAGAGTACAGTAAAGGTTTTGATGATAACAAAACCAATAGCATACAAGGGTCTGCCAAGTTAGAAGCCACTTTAGGCAGGGTGGTTCTGAGCTCTACCTTCAATGTAGATTATAGTGAAGGCTATCGCGATGTTTTTTATGCACGAACCTTAATGCAGGGTAATAGCTACGCTTCTAACTACTACGGCTTTAGCCAAAGGTTAATGATCGAGAACAAAGCAACCTATAATTTTAAGCTTAATACGGTACACAATTTCAACATCACCTTAGGGCAATCGATGATGTGGGATATTTATAAGTATAACAATGCTTATGCTTATAAAGGCAGTAACGATTATATTAAAATAAATTTATTACAGTCTGATCCGAATGCAGGGAATTATTTAACGCCTTCGGCTTTTCCGCGTGAGCTTACCTACCGTATGCTCGATAAAACAGCAGATAATCTGTTGTCTTTTTATGGCAAAGCCGATTACTCCTTCAGTGATAAATATTTTATTGGAGCAACGTTGCGTTTAGATGGTTCATCAAATGCACAGCCAACGAAAAGATATTTTTACTCACCTGTAATTGCAGCAGGTTGGAGTGTTAAAAATGAGTTGTTAAAAGACAATACACTTTTTAATGATATGGTTTTGCGCGCAAGTGTTGGCAGGATGGGGCGTACCAATGTGTACGACAGTTATGCACAGGGTCCGCAGTACACTGCATCAGTTGGTTATACTGGTAACTTAACAGTACCTGGCTACAACGCATTTGGTGTATTAACCAGGTCTTATCAGTTTGGTTGGGTAGGATATGATATCCCATGGGCCTATTCAGATCAGCTAAATGTTGGTGTAGATGTTTCAATGCTCAAAAACCGTTTAAACTTTGCTTTGGATGTTTATAGCAAAACAGAAAAAAATGAGCTCATTGCCATTCCTGCTTTTGCAGAGTATGGTTACAAACAATCGATAGAAAGTGGCCTATCTGTTAATAATACTGGAGTAGATTTTACGGTAAGCGCGCAGGTTATTGCAAAAAGTAAGTTTTCATGGACCAGTGCTTTAAACTTAAACCATAACCGCAATAAATTAAAAGCATTGCCCCGCGGTTTACAGCAAATCGTAATCGACAGCAGATTTTTAAAAGTTGGAGAACCTATTGATCAGTACTGGCTATTGGAAAATGAGGGAATCTACACGGCAGATACTGAGGTTCCTGTTGTAAATGGACAGCCATTAAAATATAACGGAACTGCATTAAAAGCCGGCGACCCACGCTGGAAAGATCAGAATGGCGACAATAAGATTGATGAAAACGATAAAGTACTAAAAGGCCATTCCTTACCGGTAATATCAGGCGGTTTTGATAACAATTTTAAATATGGCAACTGGAGTCTCTCTACCAATATCTATTTCAATCTGGGTAGAAAGGTGTTAAATCAGGAAATGGCCAGCCGTTTTGATTTTGTTAATCGCGAAGGCAATTCTGAACTGAATTCGATTAAAGAAATCACCTTTTGGGAAAAACGTGGCGATTATACAAAATACCCATTGTACAATCCTTGGAGCACTGTAATCCCTTACCGTATTGATCAGGATCTTTTCTTAGAAAACGCAGCATTTGTTAAACTTCGTTCTGTATCACTTGGCTATGATCTTGGTACCGTATTAAAACGGAAAAACATTAAAATAAACAAGTTTTTTATTTACGGATCTGTGAATAATGTGCTAACCCTTACGCCATATACAGGTGTAGATCCCGAATTGGTTGGTTACGACGGCATCAATACAGGTTACGGCTTACCAATACCAAGAACATATGTATTAGGTGTTAAAATGGAATTATAATATGGAAATGAATAATCATAAAACATCAATCAAGATGAAAAACATAATCTACATTCTACTATCCATCATTGTTCTGGCTGGTTGCAATAAAGCTTTAGAAACAGATTCTACCCGCGTGGTAGGGGAGAAAAACATGTGGAATACTGTTGAAGATTCAAGGGCAGGGATTTTGGGCGTTTATGCGCTTACGCGTTCTGCACTATCTGATAATAATGGTCACTGGATTTATGGTGATGTACGTACCGGAGAATTTGTGAGCCCAAAAAGACAAGATTTAAAAGCAGTTATCAGTAACAACTTAAACGCCTCTTATCCTGTAGTAGAATCGTTAAGCGACTGGACAAGGTTTTACGCCATCGTAAATGGAGCAAACGTATTTCTAGAAAATGTTGGCCACGTAAAAGAGAACGATAAACGATATACCACCAACACCATGGTTGTTGATATAGCGCAGGCACGCTTTTTAAGGGCCTTTGCTTATTTCTACATGGTTCGTATTTGGGGTGATGTTCCTTTCATTACCTCATCTAACGAAGGTAAATTTGAGAATAAACCCCGCGAAAGTCAGGCGAAAATATTGGCCTGGATTGAGCAGGAGATGTTGCGCTCAGCAGCCGATCTGCCTTTTGTATATAGCGGGGGCGATGTTCAGCAGCCAAGTAATTATTACAATGAAGATAAAAATAGATGGAATGGCGCCTTAGCCACCAAAAACACCGCATATGCTGTTTTAGCACATGTTGCCGCCTGGAATGGTGATTATTTTAATGTGGCGAAATATGCCAAGTTTGTAGAAGATAATTATCGTAAAAGCGATGGCGGTTATACTTCTACTACCGATCTGACCAATGGCAATGGGTTTTTTAACAATAAAAATCCGAGACAGACATTTGGGTTCAATTCTGATTATGGCCATATCGATGGATCATCGACCGGGCATATTGAAGAATTAACACTGGCCGAGCCTGTAATTACGAAAACGGTTCCGGATATCTATTTGCCTAAAGATTCTATTTTGAAATATTTTACAGTAAAAAATGATGACCGTTTTAGTGTCGATTCTTTAAGTCGCCCTAAATCAGAACGGTACTTTACCAATTTTAATGGTAAGTATCCCATTTTTAGTAAAATCAAGGTGATTCAGGGCGGTAATAACGATCCTAACTTTAGGTATTTCACCAGCGCGCTCATTTTTACCCGCCTGGAAGATATTGTGCTGTTAAGGGCCGAGGCTTTATCTGTTTTGGGCGATCAGCAAGGGGCATTAACTGTACTCATTGGTTTGATGTTAAGAAGAGTGCCAACCGGGACGAGTATTGAGATTACGTTGGTTAATAACGATGTGATTAAACTCATTTTCGAAGAAAGACACAGGGAATTAATGGGCGAAGGACAGCGGTGGTATGATATGATCCGTTACAATAAGATTAAGCAGAATGATGCCAAATTTATGAACCTCATTAATTCTGGTGGCATTTATTGGCCAATTTCCCGCAAGCTGTTGTCACAAAACAGTTTATTAACTCAGAATGCTTACTGGCGCTAATTTTCGAAGAATATGAAAAAATATATAAAATATATAGGGGTATTTACAGCGTTTTCAATGATTGTACTGTTATATTCTGCATGTAAAAAAAATGGAGGCTACTTTGATGCTGCAGATGAGTCGACTCCTTTTGCAGGCAATACTTACGAGTACCTTAAAAGTAAGCCAGGGGTATTCGATTCATTAATCGTAGCTGTTGACAGGATGGGGCTTAAAAACACTTTAACGGATAGCAACGTAACGTTGTTTGCAGTAACCAACCCAAGCTTTCAACTGGCTTTACGGAATTTAAATACGCTAAGGAGACAATCGGATAAAGATCCCTTATTTCTTTCCAATATTGATAAAATCCATTTAGATACCATGACCTCTTATTATATCATCAGGGGTAAAATGCTAACAGATTCGTTGAAACTTCAGGATGGGTTAAGCCTAACCAGTGCCCATATCAGTTATCCTATGCATGGCAAGGTAACTAAAAGATCGGCCTCTGGACAGGTTGGGGCGGGGCCAGAAGTGATTGAATTTAACAATACCAAACGGAGTGCTTTTGTAAGAAACTGGGCAAGTAGTACAACATCATCGAATAATATTAAAACCAAAAACGGTATAGTACACGTATTGAGTGCCGATCATATTTTCGGCTTCGATGAATTTGTAACCCGCTTAACATATGTCCCTGCACCACCAAGTTTAATGCGCACTATTGGCGGTAAGCTTACGGTACTAAATGAAAGTGCTGCCGGAGCAGACGGACCAGAAGGATCGAAAAAAGTAATTGATGGCGATGACCACACTAAATTTTTGGTTGATTTAAAAGGCCGTTTATGGATGCAGTATGAATTGAATACACCAGCAGTTTGTCCGGTTTATACTTTGATTTCGGCAAATGACGCATCGGAACGTGATCCGAAAGCATGGACTTTTGAAGGTTCTATGGATGGAAAAACATGGGTAGAGTTAGATCGTGTTCAGAATTTCCTTTTTGAAGATCACTATCTGCAGAAAATTTTCAGGATCAAAAACACGGTGGCCTATAAATTCTACCGTATCGATTTTACTGAATTGAGAAACAGCGGAACCTTCCAGCTTGCAGAATGGAGTATTAATGAGCCATTTAAGCCATAATATTTAAGAAACTTAAAAATAATCCAATGAAATCAATCATAAAGAAACAGTTAATTTTTGCACTGCTTGGATCGATGGTTTTTAGTGGCTGTAAAAAGCTTTATAACCTGCCTGAGGAGAAAGATTATCTGAGTAACAATGTTAATTTCGGTAACAAAATCTTCGAGCCAATTATTGGTAGAACATGGTTGTCGAGCAACGATAATTTTAACGGCGACAATTCTACTGCACCTATTACTTTCGAAATTGTAAATGCAAGGTTTGGGGATGGAAAACCTGTAACCGATATTTTTAAAAAGGTACCTACCTACGTATGGACTGCACCTTATACCGGTTTAGAAAAAACTTTGGCAGAAATTGAAGCGAAACGGAAAATTGAGGAACACCCGCTATGGGAAATTCGTTCATCTGGTCAGTTTATTTTATGGGGTGCTGCCACGAACGAGTTAATTACACCAAGATCGGCAGACAGTACGAACTACTCACAGGATACCAGGTTTTTTGATGTTAAAGTTAGAAATTCAGGCGGAGAACGCTTAATCAGAGATTTTCAGATCAGGCCTTTCAGAGAAAGACCTTACGAGCCTTCTAATGATTTCAATGCGTTTTCAGGCTTGCCTGCTCCCGATCCAAAGTTCCCCTTAGATAAGAGTTTAAGAGATTATATCCGGCCATACCTTATTGGGGTGGTCGGTGCAAACACCAATGTTAATTTAGTGAGTAACAACGATAAAAAGGATGCCATTGTATATATCAGGCCTTTTACGGGTGGCAATGGTCACTCACTAAGAATCAAAGTACTAAACAAAGATTCGGTAGAAATTGATCCAAGATTTTTTAACGAAACCCAATGGAAAACAATGATCCACGGCTTTGACCTGCAGATTACCGATAAATACGTGCAATATGATGTAGCTTATCCTATTCCGTTGGTAGATATACCAACTTCATACTCAAATGGAAGTAGGGCCAGGGCAGAACTCAGGTATTCGAGGCTAGGATTTGGCGGTGGCCGCGTGGTTGCCAATTTCGGGATTGAGTTTGCACTGTATAAAAAGGGTGATTGGGAGATTGTATTCTTTTTCAAAAACGACAATCCGAAATTCACTAACGAGTAATAAGTTTTAAAGCTAATTTTATGAAAAGAAATATACTTTTTTATGTCTTGCTCTTCGTAAGCATAATCTGCTGCACAGAGACTTATTCGCAAGAGAAATTCACAATTGTGAACGGTACGGTTGTAGATAAAGATACAAAAGAAGGAGTACCGGGTGTATCTATTATTTTAGAGAATACCAATAAGGGCTTAACGCAAACCAATGGTAATGGTAAGTTTGCCGTAAACGTGCCGGTAGGATCGACACTTTTATTTAAATTCTTGGGCTACAATACCCAAAAGGTAAAAATTACCACTCAAACCAATATTACCGTAACCATAAGTGAAGACCGTAAGGAACTCGATCAGGTAATAATTGTAGCCTATCAAAAAAGATCTAAAGAAACTACTACTGGATCGTCACTCTCGCTTAATCAAAAGGATCTCCCTGCTGTTCCTGCATCTAACTTAGAACAGCTTTTACAGGGAAGGATTCCGGGAGTAAATATTCAGAGCAATACCGGTGCGCCTGGTTTTAGGGGTTCGGTACAGGTGCGTGGTTTATCAAGTTTGAGCATAACCGGTAGCGGTAACGATTCGTTTCTACAACCTACATCTCCCTTATACATTATTGATGGTGTGCCTTTAGACGCTGATAAGGCCGCTGAATATGGTTTCCAGAGCCAGGGGCCAGGTATTAGTCCACTTTCATTAATTCCGGTTGAAGATGTAGAAGATATCCAGTTTTTAAAAGATGCGCAGGCCACTTCAATGTATGGCTCGAGAGGGGCTTACGGGGTAATTATTATCACTACAAAAAGGGGTAACTCTAAAGTGCCAAGAGTGAGGTACTCCACCAACTTTTTTGTTAAGGCACCACCAAAATTACGGGAAACTTTGGGTGGAAATTCAGAAAGACAGCTAAAAATCCAACAGATTCTGATCAATGCACGTAGTATCGATGATATCAGAAAAATTGGTGATACGCCATTTTTAACCGATAGTTTAAATGCTTATTTCAACAATTCTACCGACTGGCAGAATGTGTTTTTTCAAACCACCTATAACCAGAGTCATAACCTGGCGCTTGATGGTGGCGATGTAAAATTCAACTACAAAGCCAACCTGGGTTATTACAGCGAAAAAGGGGTAATCAAAAATACCGGTTTCGACCGCTATAACCTGAATATGAACATGGAGTTTAAACCAAATGATAAATTCAGGTTCTTCGCTGCAATTGCAGGTTCGTTAGGAAAACAGAATAAAGGTAATGGTGCTGGTTTACTTCAATCGGGAGTAGCACAAAACGGCCAGGCATCTTCGCTTTTGCCTCCGCCATCTTTTTATCAGGCATCTGGCGGTGTACTTTCGGCGTTGGGCACATTGAATGATAACAATGCAAGGAATTTAAGGACCAACGTGGATGCCCGCTATGAAATATTGCCAGGTCTAGCCATATCATCGGCCCTGAGTTACGATTATACTTCAAATACCGAAACCACTTTTACACCAGCGGCTGCAAACGGACAGTTTTCCAAACTTTACGATTATGTAGGAAGGGATTTCCAGCTGTACAACCGTAATGGTATTACTTACTCAAAAACATTTGGCGAAAAGCATAGCATATTTGTAAATACCTTTAACGAGATCTATAAACAAGGCTCGCAGGCCGGTATTACCAGACAAGAAAGAACGCCTAACGATCAGTTACAGGGGCCGTTGGGTTACGATGCTTTTTACTCTCGTGGTGGTGGTGTTTTGGGTAACTACCGCAATGCTACAATTGCTTCTTTCGCCGGATCGTTTTCATATGATTATGAGAAAAAATATGTTGCCGAATTTTCTTACCGTTTAGATGGTACTTCTTCAAGCGGTTTAGAAAACCCTTATTCCAAAAATCCATCAATAGGTTTAAGGTGGAACTTTAACAAGGAAAACTGGTTAAGCGATATGTCGTGGTTATCGTACGGAAGTTTAAGGCTAACCTGGGGCCAGAACATTGTACCAACAGGAAACCTTCAGAGTATCTACGGTATTTATAACGTAAACGGGAATTTTAACGATAACCCAACTATAGGGATCAATTACGATATGATCCCTAATCCTAACCTTAAGCCAACTACCACTTCTCAATATAACTTCGGGGTAGATCTTGGCTTGTTTAAAGATAAGGTTTCAGTAGTTTTTGATACCTATTTCAAAAAGGTAGATAACCTGCTTTTTGACCGGAACCTATCTAATTCTACCGGTTTTGGTAAGCTGGCCAGTAATGATCTGGGTATTGCCAACTATGGTACAGAACTAATGGTTACCTATAGACCAGTTGCCACCAAAGATTTTGATTTTAGTATATCCATAAACGGAGCGATAAACCGCGATGTGCTATTAAAACTTCCGGCAGAATATAATGGTCAGTACATCAGATTTGATGGTTCGGCCTATGCACAACACGTAGTATATCGTGTGGGCAGAAACACACTTTCTAATTATTTAAGGATTAACCAGGGGGTGTATAGCCGGGATAGCGACGTACCTGTAGATCCTGTTACCGGTAAAAGATACCAGGCCAACGGTCAGTTCTTTTTAGGTGGCGATCCAATTTTGAAAGATGTGAACGGCGATTATATCTTAGATGGTAAGGATTACGAGATAACAGGCAATTCGCAGCCATTAATTACAGGTGGTTTAACCTTTACCCTGCGCTACAAAAACTGGGGTTTAAGCATGTTCGGTACCTATACCGCTGATAGGACCGTTTTAAATAATGCCCTTGCAGACCGTATTGCATTAATGAGAGACCCTTATGCATTAACCTCGGTAGTACCGTTAAACGATCTTGATATCTGGAGAGGCCCAGGTGATGTAACTAAATACCCTACACCTTATGATTACAGGCGCTTTGGTCAGATATTGCCATTACGCCCTGATCAGACCCTTTGGCAGGAAAGTGGCAGTTACTTTAAATTAAGTAATGTTCAGGTTTCCTACACCTTCGATAAAAAGCTGCTTAGGCGTATAGGGCTTTACAATTTAAGGGTTTATGCTTCAACAGATAACCTGATTACGTTTTCTAAATATAGTGGACCAAACCCAGAAAACGTAACCCCCTTAGGACGCGATATTTCTACAGGCTATCCGGTTCCGCGTACCTACAATATTGGTTTAAACCTCGAACTTAATACAGGCAATTAATAATATTATCATGAAAAAAGTTATCATTTACACCCTGGTTATAGCAGCGGCATTTTGCCTGCCTGCCTGTAAAAAGTTTCTTGAAGTAAAGCCTATAGATAAATTAACCGGTAACAACTTCTTCCAGTCTAAAGAAGATGTGGTGGCCAATATTTACAACCTGTCAAGAATAATTTTCGATAAATTTAATGAAACGCACTATGTTGGTGCCACCGGCGAATACCGTTCTGGCGAAGTGCTGCACGAAGCCCAAGCGGATGACCCAAGCTCGAGAGAATTCGTAGAATATCTCGGTAAAAACGATATTTTAAGCATTGTCGATGGTAGAAGACCTTGGGGAGCAAGATATAATTTTAACCGCATAACCGATTGGACCGGCTATTACAGGGCCATCCAAGGCGCCAATATTTTACTCGCAAAATTAGATGAAGGTGTGCCAGGGGTTACAGAAACCGAAAAAAACCAGTTCAAGGCAGAAGCCGCATTTATCCGTGGCTTAAGTTATTTTTTAATGGTAAGGCTTTATGGCGATGTGGTTTATTATACAGATGCATTTCACTCAACCGCCCTGCCACGAGAAAATTTTGTTTCGGTATTGAACAAATGTATTGCAGATTTAAAAACTTATAAAAACAATATTCCATGGACTTACGCCGATCCGGCACTTAAAGGCGTACGCGCAAGCCGTGGAAGCATTGTTGCACTGATAATGGAAATGAATATGTGGAATGCAGGTTTTGATCCGGCAAATGCCAATAAATATTACCGTGAAACTGCCGATTTGGGGCAGGAGCTTATGGCTAGCAATGCCTACAGACTTTTATTGTTAAAAGATTGGGCTACTGTTACGAAAGGCAGGTCGGATGAAAGTTTATTCGAGTTTTACAGAAGCATTAATTATGGAGATGGTATAGCGGGCTATGCACCCATTTCTGATCTGTTTTTACATTATCCATTTAAACGCCCGGAATATACCCACCGTGTAAGTTTTGCCTACTACAGGGGTGAATACATGCAGAAAATATTCCAAAACAGTGGCGATGGAAGAATAAAGGCCTGGTTTAGTGAAGATATTTTTGCCGATAACGGCAAGTTTATGATGCTGAAATTTGCAGGAAATACCTATGCCACGGGTGATGAAGATGCCAATCCGGATAATACGATAATGATTTTTAGGTACGGTGGCGAAATTCTTTTAGCTGCCGAAGCGCTAGCCAACCTTGGCGAAGATGTTGAGGCGGTTAGGCTGGTTAATTTAATCAGAGAGCGGGCCGAAGCACCTTTATATGTTTCGGGTAGCAACTCAGACTTAAAAGACTTTATTTTTTACGAGCGGTCCCGGGAATTGATAGGTGAAGGACATCACTATTTCGATCTGGTACGTACCAAAAGGATTTTGAGTAACCAGTGGAGCTATAACGTGTTAACATCTGATAAGTTTGCCCGTGGTGCATGGACCTGGCCCCTTGATGGAAACGCTTTAACAAACAATCCTTTTATGCGGTTGAACGATTATTGGACAAATGGTGGTAATTAAATGATTTTGAATAATAGAAAATATATGAAAAAGCTAATTATTGCCTGTACAGCATTTTTATTGTTGCTTAATGCATGTAAAAGAGATGAATACTATCGGGATGGTGGATTGGCAAATCCAGATTATCAGGGCACGATGATGCAATATCTCGAAGCTAAGAAAGTTCCTTTTGATACCATAGCTAGAATTGTTAAACTGGCTGGTTTAGAAGAGCAGTTCAGCAAAGAAGACTTTACTTTTTTTGCGCCTGATGATGATGTAATTAAAAGAACTATTGGTACGGTTAGAACAAATGGCTTAAACCGTTATCTGTTCAATGCAGGAAAGGATACTGTAAGAACACTCGATCAGATTGATCCATTAGTGTGGAAAAAGTACTTACAGCGCTATATGTTTAGAGGAGTAAACCGTTTGAAAGATTATTCACAGATCGATTTCGAGATTAAAACGGTATACCCCGGCGCACTTTTTTATGCCTATAATGGCAATGTGCTCAACATTGGTGTACAGTTTAACGATGCAAACGGCATTAAATATATTGGTTACCGCCAGCTCATGATTTCTTATATCCCTGATATTTCACGGCCGAACGATAACTGGTATACCAATGCCATAGCCTCTTCTGATATAAAACCATTTAATGGTTTGGTACATACATTAAAATATACGAGTGCTTTTTTAGGGTTTAGTAATAATGGCAGAGAGTTTTTTGATGAGGTGTATAACACCGGCCTTAAGCCATCGGCGAATTAGTAAGATTGATTTACCAGCAAGAAATTAAGCAATGAAGAAAATTAATTTAATACTACTAGCGATAGCAACCTTGATCATATCGCTGCAGGGTTGTAAAAAAGAAGAAGAGGTGTATCCAGATCCTTATGCCAACGGGAAAGCACCATTAGGTGTAATATTGAAACAAGACGAAGCTCCAGTACCTACCAGTGGTATTTCTGGTACAGAAGTAACGTTTAAGGCAACTGGTTTAATGGAGTATAAAGATAGGCTTTCGTTTCTTTTTAATGGCGAAAAAGCGCAGATAATTGAAGTGACAGCAACAACCATAAAGGTGAAGGTGCCAGAAGCAGGCAGTACTGGGGTAACCTCAATAGCCATTGGCGATCAATTGATTATTGGTCCCCGGTTTAGCGTAGTTGGTCTCATTAAGCCCGATGTTACCTGGAAACCTGTTGCAGGTGCAAATGGATCCGTAAGCCAGTTTTACGAAATGGCCGACGGCCGGGCATTGGTTATTGGGACATTTAATAATTATGATAATAAAGGTTTTGCAATTCCAATAAACAGGATTGCCAGAACTTCAATAGACGGGGAGTACGACCGTACTTTTAGAACCGGCAGGGCTTCAAACGGAAACCTGTCACGTGTGATCGAAATCGGAAACCGTTTTATCATTGCAGGTGGTTTTGGTGGTTACAATCAGCGTACCGAAAATATCAGTAACATTACAAGTTTGTTTACCAATGGGGCTATTGATACCGTGCTGATCAAGACTAAAAGAAAACCAACTTTAACAGACACAATAACGCAAAAATGGTTCCCGAAATTTAATGGTGGTACCAACGAATATATCAACAAGGTTTATGCGCACCAGGGAAAAATTTTGGCAACAGGTAACTTTAGGTATTATGTAAAACGTACATACGATCGTAACAACTACGATTTTACCAGGGATACCGTTATTTTAGATAGCACCGAAATCCGCCAGATATTGAGGTTTAATTTAGATGGTAGTCTTGATAAAACATTTAGGTTCAATGCCACCACAAACAAGGGCAGTGTGAGTGCTAATGGCCCGATTGATACCTATATGCACACTGATGCAGCCAACCTGGAAAAACTCATGGTATTTGGAAATTTTAATACGTTTGATGGAGCAACTGCAGGCCGTGTTTTAAGGTTGAAGGCAGATGGCACCACTGATCCCTCGTTTAATCCTGGTACTGGGGCTGATAATGCCATAAACACGCTTACCTATAATTTAACCACTAAAAAATACCTGATTACAGGAACATTTACACGCTATAATGGTAAAGTGGCAGGTGGTATTGCCTTGTTAAATGAGGATGGATCATTAGATGAATCGTTCACTGCAAAAGTATTGGATGGAGGTTATGCTGGTTATGCAAAACAGATTTCAGGAGGTTTAATTGTAGTGAGTGGTGGTTTTAAAAAGTATAACAACATTACCAGAAACGGTTTTATGGTGCTTACCGCAACTGGCGAACTTGCACCAGGCTACAATGCAACCGGGCCATTCTCCGGTAATTTATCCGATGTTATCGAAACCAGATCTGCCGATGGAAAAAAAGCACTTCTGCTGATCGGTGGTTTTAACCGATTTGATGATGAACCGGTAAATAACATTATTAGGGTAACTATCGAATAATCAGGATATCAACAACCAAATACAAATTAAGATGAACATGATGAAAAAATATAAATTATTGGCTGGTCTGATCCTAACTATAATTACGATTTCCATTTTTTCTTGCAACAAGGATTTCGATAGAACCATATCCGATAAAGATCGTACCGACACCACCAAAGTTCGTTACGGAAGCAGGAAGGTGCTGTATCTAATCGTTGATGGGGCTAGGGGAGAATCGGTTTTAGGTGCAAATACACCAAATATCGATGCCCTTTTACCAACTTCAATATATAGCTGGGTTAGTTTAAGCGATCCTGATGCCACTAAAGATGTAATCAATTGGGCCAATATATTAACCGGTGTAAAAAAGGAAAAACACAAAGTGTTAAATGATGGGCTTACCGACAATAACTTATCAAACTATCCTATATTTTTTAAACGGATAAAAGAAAGCAGCCCAACGGTAAAAATTGTGGCGCATACCTCGTCGGCCTTATTTAAGCAATTAACCACAGGTGCAGACGCGAGCGATGTACTGGCTGATGATGCAGCAGTTAAAGCAGCGCTCATAAACGATCTGAACACAGATACATCATCACTATTGGTTGGTCATTTTACCGACGTAGATAAAGCGGGCATACAATCTGGATACGATAATTCATTTCCTGCATATAAAGCGGCAATCGAAAAATTTGATACCGCTGTTGGCGAAATTATGACTGCCCTTAAAAGCAGATCAAATTATAAGAATGAAGATTGGTTAGTGGTGGTCTGCTCTAGCGATGGTGGTAAATTTATCCTGCCTCCAAATACAGATGATCAAACCGTATTTAGTAAGCCAGAGGCTAACTCCTTTATTATTTACTATAGCTCATCGTTTAAAAAGAGAATTATTGTAAAGCCATTTACAGGTAACCGCTACCTGGGTAAAACCATTAAACTTAAGGGGCAGGATGTAAGGGCCGAAATTGCCGGAACGGATGCAGATATCTTTAATATAGATGATACTACAAAAGTAACGATCGAACTAAAGGTGAAGAAAAATATAGAAAAACTATTCTGGCCGAGTATTTTGGGTAAGAGGGGTGAGTGGTCTAGCGGGCACCCAACAGTTGGCTGGGTAATTTACCTTGAAGATAAATATTGGTATTTTGAGTGGAGAGGAACCAAAGACGGTGATTATCGCCAATGCAGAGGTGCTGATTTGCTCCCTGGCAAATGGCAAAATCTTTCCGTAAAGATAGAGCAGCGTGGTAACCAGCGTTTTGTTAGAACCTATACCGACGGAACCTTTAACAATGAAGTTGAAATTACAGGTTCTGGGTCGCTGTACAATAATAATGCTCTAAAGCTGGGTTACCTTAACGGACAGGGCCACGGAGAGCCGGATGCCTACGTAACAGATATCCGTTTCTTTAAAACAGCAGTGCCAGATGGTATTATCAGTAACTATGCCTGCCAAACTACAATAGACCAAACCCACCCGAACTATAATTTTGTAATTGGTTATTGGCCGGCTACCGATGGTATTGGTGATAAAATGATTGACTTAGGCCCATTAGCGCGCGATTTTAAACTTCAGGGGCCATATGTGTGGGAAAGCTTTAACGATTTAATCTGTCCGCCATCGGCAAGTACATTGGCGGTATTGGTACCACAAACCTCCGATACTCCAACACAGATTATCAATTGGTTAAAAATTGCCAACAAACAATCCTGGGGACTCGATGGAAGAGTTTGGTTAGATCAGTAATTCGCATTTGATAATTTTAAAATATCGAAAAATGAAAAAATACATATATAGAGTTTTGATAGCTATTACAGTAGCCATTAGTATTTATGCCTGTAAAGAATCTCAAATTGATGACCTAAATCTTCCTGCAGTTGCAAAACAGAGCATTACGGGAGAAGGGATTGTGGTTGGGAATGTTACCCTGGATAACCAGTTTGTTAAAGTACCTTTTAAGATTTCGCTTTCGGGAGCAGCCCAGGAAGCCTTTCAGGTTGGACTTACCTTAAACAACGATACGGTTACACAATTAATTAACAACGGAACCCTTACCAATGCCATCCTGATGCCTTCGGCAGTAGTAGAATATCCAAATGTAATTAATGTTGCATATGGCAGCATTAATGCCGAGGGAGTTGCAGTGGTGCGCAGATCTTTTTTAGAAAGGAACCTCAGCAAAAAAGTAGCTTTTGCCCTGAAGCTTGCACAGCCAGGAAAAGGAAATAATATAGTGAGTGGTAAGTCTACAATATTGGTGATCATTAACACATCCGATCTGCTCAAAGAATCAGATGTGCATTACCTAGCTTTTGCCAACTCAGGCACCCTTAATGTTGCCAGTGGATCTAACTATACAGTAACCCCGAATGGCATACTAATTCCATTGAGTGTAAACCTAACGAACCCGCCTTCTACAGCTTTTACAATTAATGTGAGAGATAACATTGATACCATCGCCACTTTGGTAGCCAATAACACCTTATCTGCAAATACCATTCATTTAAAGGCCAACGAATTCAGTATCGATACATTGATAAGGTTTGGAACAGGAGTTAGTACAGCAGTGGTTAGAATTAATATTCCATGGGCAGTTTTTGATGCCAATATTGTTGCAAACAAGAAATTTGCATTTGCCATTAACCTTACCAAAAACACCAACCATGTAATTGATCCGGTAAAAAGTAAAGTTTTGGTTGTGATAGATCCTAATGTAAATTTAGACAACAACTCATTCATTACTGGGAACGGCACAGGCTTAAGAGCACGATATTATAGAGATAACCAACAGGCAGATTTTGATGGACGTGCACCTACATCAGAACGGATAGATGGTACTATTGCATTTGCAAATGGAGATGCCTGGCCAGATGGTGCCAAAGTAAGCAGAGATAATTTCTCAGTAAGGTGGAAAGGCGAATTTCTGGCCCCGGTAAGAGGTGAGTATATCTTTTATCAGACCCGTTGGGATGATGGATCAAGACTATACATCAATGGCAAGGCCATTATTGATGATTATACCACTTCATGGGATCAGCCCGGTAGAAACGCAAAAATTACGCTCCAAAGAGGGGTAAGATATACTATAGAATTGCACCATAGGGAAAATGTTGGTGGCCAGCAAGCCTTCTTTGAATATGAAGTTCCATCAGCAGGTTTGCTTGGTAGGCGTATTGTACCACAAAGTCAATTATTTCCAGCAACACAATAACAAAAAGTAGATATGAAAAATCATTTAAAAAGACTTTTTACGATACTATTCGGTCTTATCTTAATTATATTGGTAACGGTAAAATGTAAAAAAGATGAAGTGGTAGATGATGTGCCGGTGGTAGAAGAACCTAAGCCAACAGCTGGATTTGAATTTACTACACAAGCAGATCCGCTTAAATACAACGAATACCAGTTTACCAGCAGTTCTACAAACTACAAATTCTTGCTGTGGAATTTCGGAGATGATAGTACATCTGTACAACCTAACCCGAAACATATTTATCGCTACCCAGGTAAGTATAAGGTAACCTTAACCACCAGAAATGGCCAGGGCTATTCGGCGGCAAAAGAGATTTTGCTTAATATCATAAATCCAAATGTTGATGAATCAAAGGTTGGCGAAAATTACATTAAAACCATAGGCGGTAAATTTTCTGTAACCCGCGATGCAGGCGTTGGCCCAGATGGCGGCGAAGGCTCAAAAAAGATGATCGACGAAGATCCAAGAACCAAGTTTGTACAGGATGGCTTTGATGGAACTTTGAAATGTACCTTCGAGCTCAATAGCCCACAAGTGGTTGGCGCTTATACCTTAACCGCAGGGATTGGTAAAAATGATGCCGATAGAGATCCAAGGATCTGGATTTTTCAGGCTTCCCATGATGGCATTCAGTATACAGATTTACAGACGGTTAATACTAGCCCATGGCCTAATCCACATTTAAACGACAACCCTTTTACGCCTATTATTAAACATATAGATAACTACGTGGCTTATAAGTTTTACCGAATCTATTTTAAAGCCAATAGGGGTAGCAGATTATTCCAGATCGGAGATTGGACAATCAACAAAAAACAGCCTTAGTTTACATAGTTTATGCACAATTTGAAAAATACATGAAGCTTAATCACTTCATGTATTTTTTTGAGGATTTATTTTAAATGTCACTTAGACAATTAAAAAATCGGATCTCTTGCAAAAAGTAAATTATATTTATACATTAGTAAAACGTTTAACTAAACGTTGATCTAACCACAATATAAATCAGATTTCAATACACACACACATTATGAACAAAACCAACACTTTAAAATTTTTAGGCATACTGGGCTGCATATTTGTAGGCGGCTTGCTAAAAGCACAAGAGCGAAAGGCGCCAGCTTATCCCTTAATTACACATAATACCTATTTTAGTATCTGGTCCAACACCGATAAATTAAACGAATCTGCTACCCAGCATTGGACTGGTGCCGATCATTCTCTTTTAGGAATGATTAATGTTGATGGCAGTATTTATCGTTTTTTAGGTAAAGAAACCACTACCTATAAAACGGTTGTACCTGCTTCAGATGAAAAAGGTTATGAAGTAAAATATACAGAAACCGAACCGCAGGGCGATTGGAAAGCAGCAAATTATACCGCCAGTACTTGGCAAACAGGTACTGCACCGATAGGAGATGATGCCAAAAATGTGAAAACATTATGGAAATCGCACGATATCTGGGTAAGAAGAACCTTTAATGTAGCTAACCCGGCATCAATAAACGAACTGTTTTTAAAGATCAATCACGATGATAATATTGAGGTTTACTTAAATGGAAAGAAAATCTACACCAAAGAAGGCTGGACCAATAATTTCCAATATATTGCCTTAGGTAATAACGATAAAAGTGCTTTAAAAGCCGGATCGAATGTAATTGCCATCCACCTGATTAATACTGCTGGCGGCCGTTTTCTCGATTTTGGTCTGGTAGAACGGTTAAAAGATAATGCCGAAAAAGTACAGATCGCCAGGCAAAAAAGTGTTGATATTAATGCCACACAAACTATTTATAACTTTACCTGCGGTAAGATCGATTTAAAATTAACTTTTACCTCTCCTTTGTTAATGAACGATTTAGGGTTATTTGCCCGTCCGGTTTCTTATGTTTCCTATCAGGTAAAAGCAAATGATGGTAAAACGCACCAGGTAAAAGTATACCTCAGTGCATCATCAAACATTGCGGTTTATCGCCCTACGCAAGAAGTTACAGCAAGCAAATACAGCACCGCTAAATTATCGGTATTAAAAACGGGAACGGTTGAGCAGCCAATTCTTCAAAAAGCAAGTGATGATATGCGCATTGATTGGGGTTACTTTTATGTGGCAGCACCAAAAACAAGCAATGCTATCCAGTTTGTAACGGCCGAAAAAGATGCTGCCGATGCTTTTAGAAAAGGCAATTCGGCTTCAACCGCTAAACAAGGCAAAATGCTTGCATTGAATACCATTATCCCTTTTGGACCGGTAGGTAAGGCTGCGGTAGAAAAATATGTTGAACTGGGCTATGATGAAATTTATGCTGTTCAATACTTCAATAAAAATTTAAGGCCATGGTGGAACACCTCAGGTAAAGAAACCATCGAAGCACAACTAACCGCTGCGGCTGATGAGTACAAAAACGTGATCCAGAAGTGTGAAGCTTTTAACAAAAATTTGTATGCCGATGCCTTAAAATCAGGTGGTAAAGAGTATGCCGATTTATGTGTTTTAGGTTATCGCCAGAGTATTGCTGCACATACTTTGGTGAAGAGCCCCCAGGGCGAAATTTTATGGTTATCTAAGGAAAACAACAGTGGTGGTTTTATCAACACCGTTGATGTAACTTACCCTTCGGCACCATTGTACCTGATTTATAATCCCGAACTGTTACAGGGCATGTTGAATGGTATTTTCTATTTCAGCGAAAGCGGAAAGTATCCTCACCCTTGGGCAGCGCACGATCTGGGGACTTATCCGTTAGCAAACGGGCAAACTTATGGTGAGCCAATGCCTGTAGAAGAATCGGGCAACATGATTATTTTAACTGCAGCAATTGCCAAAGCGCAGGGAAATGCCAATTATGCCAAAGCGCATTGGAAAACCTTAACCACCTGGGTTGATTATTTAACCAAAGAGGGCTTAGATCCAAAAACACAGTTATGTACCGATGATTTTGCCGGTCACCTGGCCCGTAATGCCAACTTATCGGTAAAAGCGATTGTGGGTATAGCCTGTTATGCGCAGATGGCACAAACTTTAGGTTATGATGATGTAGCCAAAAAATATCGTGCAATAGCTGAAAGTATGGTGCCAAAATGGATAGAAATGGCCGATGCTGGCGATCACTACGCCTTAACTTTTGATAATAAAAATACATGGAGCCAGAAGTATAACCTGGTTTGGGATAAAGTTTTAAAGTTAAACCTGTTTCCACAAAAGATATACGAAACCGAAACCAAATATTACCTCACTAAACAAAATAGATACGGTATTCCGTTGGATAGCAGAAAGGCCTACACAAAAAATGACTGGATCTTGTGGACGGCTACTTTTGCACCAACACAAAGAGAATTCGAGGCCTTGGTTCACCCAGTCTACAAGCATGCCATCGAAACCGAATCGAGAGTGCCTTTGAACGATTTCTACGATTCAAATACCGGTATCCGCGATAACTTTAAAGCCCGGAGTGTAGTAGGCGGTTTTTACATGAAAATGCTTGCCGATAAATTAGCGGGCAAATAAATTTTATCCCTTAAAATTAACAATCAAAGGCGCTGCATTTTTGTAGGGCCTTTTTTATGTTTGATAAGAGTGCGATCGTCATGCTTAATTTATTTCAGCATCTTTCCCGCTATAAAGACCCTGAAATGAATTCAGTGTGACGGCACGAATGGAAAAATGCATAAACTTAATGTAGGGTTGGCCATAGCAATCAATTCCTTAGTCTGTGTTCTCACAAACCGAATAAACAGCTTATGTATACAAGCAAAAAAGCTATTGAGTAGCCATTAGAATTAGGAAATGGTCGGCCTGTGGTTTTTGGAGGTTCTCAGTCCCGCCATTCGCTTTAGATCCGATGGAAAAATCAGAGGCTGCCGCTACTGTCGGGTTTAGGAACAAAGGTTTTTGCACCCAACAACCCCTAAAATGAAATGCTGTTTGGTCCAATAGCCCCGGTTGCAGTGTTACCCTGCAGCAACGAGGTACGAGGAAGCGAAGCGTAAAAGCGTAAAACGGGAAGGCATTTACGGATTTGCAGAGGCATTGCGCTTCAAATATTGGGAATTGGTGCTTTAAACTACGAAATTCATATATTAAACATTAAGTATTAAAACTCAAACTCCAGCTGATTGCTTTCTGGCTTTTCTATTTCTACATCATCATAAAACCGCGATAAGGTAATGCCTAAAAGCCTCACCTGCGTTGTGCCGATGGCTGCCTCTTGCAAAAGTTTAATTGCTTCGGCATAAATTACCTCTGCTTTGTTTATCGGTGTAGCAAAAGAGCGGCTGCGCGTAATCAGTTTAAAATCGGCAAATTTGATTTTTAAGGTTACTGTTTTTCCGCTTAGTTGGTATTTTTCCAAACGTTTGGCCACGGTTTCACTGATCTGTTTTAGCAGATCGTGCATCACCGAATCTTCATTGGTGTCTTCCGAAAAGGTATCTTCTGCACCGACTGATTTGGTTTCGCGATTCGACTGAACGGGGCGTTCATCAATACCACGCACAATTTTATAATAGAACCTTCCCGATTTCCCGAATTGGGCAACAAGCTGGGCTTCAGTCAATTTTTTTAAATCTGCGCCGGTATTAATCTGCATGGCCTTCATTTTGGCGCCGGTAACTTTGCCTACCCCAAAAAATTTTTCAACCGGGAGTTTTTCCATAAAAGCCTCAATTTTCGATGGACCAATAAAAGTTAAACCATCCGGTTTGTTCATATCTGAAGCTACTTTGGCCACAAATTTATTGATCGATACGCCTGCCGAAGCCGTTAAGTTTAACTCATTTTTAATGGCATTTTTAATGGATTGAGCAATATCAATAGCCGATCCAATTCCGAGCTTGTCTTCCGTTACATCAAGGTAAGCTTCATCCAACGAAAGGGGTTCTATAATATCGGTGTACCGACTAAAAATTTCCCTAAGCGCTTTCGAAACCGCGGTATAGGCATCAAAACGGGGATATACAAAAATTGCTGTCGGGCAAAGCTGGTAAGCTTTACTGCTCGACATTGCCGAGCGGATTCCATATTGCCGTGCTTCGTAACTGGCTGTAGAAACCACACCACGACTGTCGGGCTTGCCGCCAACCACTAAGGGTTTTCCCCGGTATTCAGGAAAATCGCGTTGCTCTACAGATGCATAAAAAGCATCCATATCGATATGAATTATCTTTCTTAAAACCGGTGGAGTTGAATCAGACATGCAATGATCTAAATTTCGTGATTTTTATCAGGATTATTGATCTAGATTTTTTTTCTTTACAAAATATGGAGAGAGCAATTCGTTTTTATAAAAATGCAAAGCACGAATGGTATGCCGATATACCCAAATGGGGCGGAGATATAGCTGATTTGCAAATGGTAGAAGGTGCCGACGAATTATTAAACTGGATAGCAATTACCGGGAATGAATGCAAATTACTGATGGCTGATGCGCCTATTGAAAATGCCGAAATTTTAGACCTTGTTTATACCCGCGAAGAGAATTTGGGCGGTGGTGGCGACTATCTGTTAGAAAAATTTAGAGGAGAATTTAAGAACCATAAACTTTGGCTTTGCCATGTAACGGAATTTGTTTTTAAGCAATTGCCCGAACGGATTTATTTTAAGGAGATTGGTTAACAGAAAATTTAACCATTATGATTCTATTATGTAGACCTTCCTAAGGTTCGTCATCCTGAACTCGTTTCAGGATCCATTTAACTGCAATTCTTTTAATATTGATTCACCATTATTAATTTTCGCCTAACAGGATCATCATGTAAAAGACCCTGAAATAAATTCAGGGTGACCGTTCCAGGTAGTTATCGGGCTAATCCAACAATACCTCTACTTTATTAAGTAACGAGTCCATCTCGAATGGTTTTTCCATAAAATCATTAGCACCGGCATCCAGGGCAGATTGCCTGATATCTCTACTTGCCGAGATCATTAAAATAGGAATTTCCTTAAATTGAGGATCGTTTTTAAGCTGTTTGCATATATCCCTGCCATCGTGCCCACTCATCCAGATATCAAGCATAATCAGATCTGGCTTGTTTTTTACTGCATCTATTACCGCCCCGCCATCATATGTAAATTCAACATCATAACCCATCACTTCTAAAATCATCGTTACAGCATCAACAATTCCTTCATCGTCATCGGCAATGAGTATTTTCTTATTTCCCATTTTGTAATTTTATTTCATATCGTTTTGTTGCACCGGTAAATGAGATGATTAAAAGCGTATAATTATTAAAGCGGTAAAGATGCTTTTTGTTTTAAAAAAAATGAATATTTATTTAAAGAATTTTGCCCTTGAGGATCAAAGATTTTTGAGACTAAGTTTCTTTAGCAGATACTTAGCCACCTAAATAGAACGCGAAATGCATAATTTTAAAGCTTATAAAATATTTCGGACATTTATAGTTTATATTTACAGCGTTTATTCAAATTAATTGGGTTTAATGGCCAAAAATGGATAGTATTAATATTAAGAAGTTAGCAGAAGCTTTAAATTTATCTACTTCTACAATTTCGAGGGCTTTTAGGGATAATAGTGACATTAATGGGGCTACCAAAGCGCGTATATTAGCCAAGGCCAAAGAATTAAACTATCAGCCCAACCACTACGCCAGTAATTTAAGGGAGCAAAAAAGTAAAACCATAGCCGTTATTGTGCCCGAATTGGCCAATAATTATTTCTCACAGGCCATTCACGGCATAGAACGTGTAGCCAGAGAAAATGGCTACCATATTCTGATTTACGTAACAGATGATGATTATAAAAAAGAAGTAACTTTTATCCGCCACTTGCACAACGGCAGGGCCGATGGCATTGTAATGTCGGTTTCGGGAGAAGCTAACGATCATAATTACCTCAATAAATTTGGCAGTAAAAGGCTGCCTTTGGTGTTTTTCGATCGGATTTACGAAGACATTGATACGCCAAGGGTAATTACTAATGATTATAACAGCAGTTTTCTGGCAACGGAACATTTAATAGAGCAGGGCTGCAGTAGAATTGCCTATCTGGTGGTTAATAAAAGTTTATCGATAGGTAAAACACGTATGCAGGGCTATCTTGATGCGTTGGCCAAACATCAGATTCCTTTCGAAGAAAATCTGATAGTTGATTGCAGTAACAGTTACGAAGAAAATAGCATTATCATTAAAGAGGCTTTAACGCAATTGAAACCTGATGGTGTTTTTACCTCAGTAGAACGTTTGGCCTTTGCCACTTACTATGCTTGTTATGATCTCAATATCAACATCCCCAAAGATTTAAAGGTGATCAGTTTCTCCAGTTTGGAAATCGCTCCTTTGTTAAATCCCTCACTCACTACCATCACTCAACCCGCTACCGAAATAGGAGAGGAAGCGGCTAAATTATTGTTTACTATTTTAGATGATCATGCCGATAAGAACCTGCCGAACGAGGTGGTTTTAGAATCTAAAATTATCAAGCGGAATTCGACCGCAAATGGGTAAAAAAGACACCAAAAAAGAGGCTCATTTTTAGCCTGAAATTTTCAAAAAAATTCTTCACTTAGTGTAAAATACGCAGAATTCCGATCAATTTTCGGGAACGTTCCCGAAAATTGAATAAATTTTAGCTTGCTTTTTTCGGGAACGTTCCCGAAAAAAGCTTCAAAAATGACTTAGTGTAATAATTACACTTTAAATTAAAATTTATCATTTTTAATTTATTGATTATCAATATATTAAAAGTTTAAAAATTATTTATTGTAGATTTTTAATAGCAGCGAAAAGCTGATTTTTATGCTGATTTTCTTGTTGATATTTTAGCCCAAAATATATTTTTTAAATAAATTTTGAAATATCATTAACAGCTGTAAATTAGGCCTATGTGTAAATCACTATAATATATAACCAAATTTTTATACTTAAACGAGCTTCAAATATGAGAGTATTTTACCTGTTAAAACAGGGGCTTTTGGTGCTGTTGGTTTTTTCAGCATTAATGGTAAAAGCACAAACCGGATCGGTATCTGGTAAAGTGCTTGATGAAACCGGCCTGCCATTACCTGGCGCTTCTGTAGTTGTAAAAGGAACTACAAGAAGTACATCAACTGATGCTAATGGTAATTATAAACTGGCAGGTTTATCGAATGGTTCGATAACCCTATCTGCAAGTTTTATCGGTTATCAAACCCTTGATAAAGCCGTAAGCATTTCGGCAAATGCTACTGTTAATTTTCAATTGGCACCCGATGCACAAAAACTGAACGAGGTGGTGGTAATCGGTTATGGTACTGCAGAAAAGAAAAACCTAACCGGATCTATTACTACAGTAAACTCAAAAGATTTTCAAAAAGGTACCATTACTACGCCTGAACAATTGATCCAGGGTAAAGTTGCCGGTGTTAACATCATTTCCGGTGGCGGTGCCCCTGGTGGTGGCAGTACTATCCGTATCCGCGGTGGTGCTTCGCTAAATGCCAGTAACGATCCTTTGATCGTGGTTGATGGTGTGCCATTTAGTGGTAACAGCATCGGTAACGCACCAAGTCCGCTTTCATTGATCAACCCTAACGATATCGAAACTTTTACGGTATTAAAAGATGCGAATGCTACGGCCATTTATGGTTCAAGAGCATCAAACGGGGTGATTTTAATTACCACCAAAAAAGGAAGTGCAGGCGCACTTCAAATTAATTTCAGTACGAATAACTCCATTGGAACTGTTGCAAAAAAAGTTGATGTACTTTCTGCTGACCAGGTTCGTGCTTTCGTGAATGCAAATGGTAACGCTTCGCAAAAGGCCTTATTGGGTGCAGCAAGTACCGACTGGCAAGATGAGATTTATCAAAATGCTTTCTCTACCGATAATAATTTAAGTATCTCTGGCTCATTTAAAGGTGTGCCATATCGTGTTTCGGCAGGATATTTAGACCAGGATGGGGTTGTAATTACCAGTAAGTTAAAAAGAGCAACTGGGGCTTTCTCCATTTCACCTAAATTATTTCAGGATCATTTAAAAATCGAATTAAATTTAAAGGGATCATTAAGTGATTCGCAGTATCCAAATGATAACGCAATTCAGAATGCGATTCAGTTCGATCCAACCCAACCTATATATGCAACAAATAAATTCGGAAATTATTTCGAATGGATTACTTCTGCAGGTGTTCCTAATCCAAATGCGCCGCGTAATCCCGTTGCACTAATCAGACAGCAGGATAATCATGGTAATGCGGCAAGAAGTTTTGGTAACGTGAAACTGGATTATTCTTTTCATTTCCTGCCAGAATTACACGCGGTAGTTAATGTTGGTTACGATTATTCAAAAGGATATGGACGTACCATTGTTCCAATTTATGCGGCACAAAGTTATTCTACTGAAGGTTCATTCTCTAGAAGATTAAATACAGAAATGAATAAATTCTCTGAAGCTTATTTATCCTACTCAAAAACAATAGGTAAAAGCAGGTTTGATGTAACTGGTGGTTACGGATATTATGATGATGCAGTTACCAATTATAATTTTGCTACTTACAGGGCTACTGGCGCGTTACAAACTACACCCGTGTTCCCATTCGCGGTTGAGCAGAATAAATTGCTCTCCTATTATGGTCGATTCAATTATACCTTAGCCGATAAATATATCTTATCAGGAACGATGAGAGCTGATGCTTCTTCGAAGTTTGCTGAAAATAATCGGTGGGGTTATTTCCCATCAGTTGGCTTTACCTGGAGGGTAATTGGCGAAAATTTCTTAAAGGATAGTAAAGTGCTTTCTGATTTGAAATTGAGATTAACATATGGTGAAACCGGTAATAAAGACGGTATTGGTAACTACGATTACTTATCTAAATACTATGCCAATACCAATCAAGGTCAATACCAGATAGGCGATACCTGGTATAACTATTACAGTCCGGCAGGTTACGATCCTGATTTGAGATGGGAAACAACAACAACTTATAATGCTGGTTTAGATTATGGATTTTTGAAAGGTAGATTATACGGAAGTATTGATGTTTATTATAAAAAGACCAAAGATTTATTAAGTAAAGTAACCATTCCGGTAGGGACAAACTTTAGTAACGAGTTAACAACCAATGTAGGTAATATGGAAGTTAAAGGTGCAGAGTTTAGTTTAAACTATGTAGCTATAAAGACCGAAAATACGACCTGGGATATTGGCGTTAACGCGGCTTATAACAAAAGAAAGGTTACTAACTTAACGTTAAATCCAAACTCTGGTTTCAAAATTGATGCAGGTGATATTACTGGTGGTACAGGTATTCACTTAAAATACAACGCGGTTAACGAGTTACCCGGTGCATTTTATGTGTATAAACAAGTTTACAACGCAGATGGGGAACCATTAGAAGGTGTTTACCAAGATTTAAATGGTGATGGCTCAATTACTGCTGCCGATCAATATTTTTATAAATCTCCGGATCCGGTAGTAACTTTAGGTTTTAATACGTCTTTCACTTATAAAAGATGGACCGCCAGTACCGTTTTAAGAGCAAATATTGGCAATTACATTTACGATAATATTTCTTCAAATTTCGGTATCAGAAACAATGTTTTAAGTACACAGGGAATTTTGAATAACTCGACAACAGATTTATATAACACCAATTTTTCCGGATCATCAGGCGTTCAGTATTTAAGTGATTATTACATTAGAAATGCATCATTCTTAAAAATGGATAATGTTGGTCTATCGTATAATGTTGGTAAGCTATCGAAAAATGGTACGGCGTCAATGCGTATCTCAGCAAACTGCCAAAATGTATTCGTTTTATCTAAGTATAAAGGAATAGATCCAGAGTCAGTAAGTGGTATCGATTATAACTTATACCCTCGTCCGAGGACTTATACTTTGGGTTTAAATGTTGGATTTTAATTAGTAATAGCCATGATTACTACCTTAACTGCGCAAGTAAACTTATGTAAGTTGGTAATCAGGACCTATAAATAAGATATAAGAAAATGAAAAATTCATTTAAAACGATATTGGCATCAGGTATGTTACTGCTGTCATTAAATTCATGCAAAAAAGAGGCATTTAATTTAACACCAACAAATGATGTAACCGCTGCTTCTGTTTATGCTACACCTGCAGGTTACAAAAATAGCCTGGTAAAATTGTATGCCACTTTTGGATTAACAAGTCCTCAAGGTGCCGATGGAAGTGATGTTGGTGGTTTGAACTCAGGTTTCGCAGATTTTTTAAGATTATTCTGGATGACTCAGGAATTAACCACTGATGAGGCTATTTGTGCGTGGGGAGATGTTGGCGTTCCGGAGTTAGATTATGGTACACCAACACCAGACAATCAATTTTTACGTGGTTTATATTCAAGAAGCATTCTTCAGATTACTTTCTGTAATGAGTTTCTTCGCGAAAGTACTGCAGAAAAACTGGCAAGTCGTAACATTACAGGAGCTGATGCAACTGCAATTACCCGTTACCGTGCCGAAGCCCGTTTTTTACGTGCTTACCAATATTGGGTATTGTTGGATGCTTTTGGCAATCCGCCATTTGTTACCGAAGACGACCAGATTGGTAAAGTAAATCCGAAACAAATTCAAAGAGCAGCCTTATTCAGTTATGTTGAATCAGAGCTGAAAGCTATTGAGGGTGATTTGGCTGAGCCCCGCACAAACGACTACGGTCGTGCTGATAAAGGTGCAGATTGGGCATTGCTGGCCAGATTATATTTAAATGCGCAGGTATACACCGGTACTGCAAAATATACTGAAGCCATTACCTATTCAAGTAAAGTAATTGCAGCCAGTTATTCGTTAAAAAATAATTACATGGATTTGTTTAGATCAGATAACGATGTGAATAATACCGAAAACATTTTAACCATTAATTATGATGGAATAAATGGAACCAATAACGGTGGAACAACCTATTTAATTAATGCAGGTATTAATGCCGATATGAATCCTACATCTTACGGTGTACCAGGTGGTGGTTGGGGAGGTAATAGAACCCGTCAAAATTTACCGGCTTTATTCCCTGATCCTAATGGAACGGTTGACAAACGTGGTGTTTTCTTTGGAACAAAAAGTGCTGTAGATGCTGTTGGAGAATTTACAGATGGTCTTCGTGTAACTAAATTCAAGAACATTACTTCGGCTGGTTTACCAGGTAGGTCATTAAACGGAACATTTAGCTCACTCGATTTTGCTTTATTCCGTTTAGCTGAACAGTACCTGATTTATGGAGAAGCCGTTGCCCGTGGTGGTTCAGGGGGTACCGTAGAAACAGCCCGAACTTATGTAAATCTATTGCGCCAACGTGCTTATGGAAATGCATCAGGTAATGTAAGTGCCGCTGCATTAACAACTGATTTTTATTTGGATGAGCGTGGACGCGAGTTATATTGGGAAGGACACCGCCGTACGGATTTAATCCGTTACGGAAAATTCACAGGTTCAACATACCTATGGGCATTTAAAGGAGGTGTACAAGCTGGTACCAATTTACCAACGTTCCGTAATCTTTACCCGCTTCCATTAGCAGATTTAATTGCCAATCCGAATTTGGTTCAAAATACAGGTTACTAATCTTAACGTTTTATAAAGATGAAATCAATATTTTTAAAATCCTTAGCAATCTGCTTTATAGCACTGTCACTTTGGTCATGTAAAAAAGACGAAACCCAAACGGTTTCTAACATTACACCAGCAGGAACACTTACTGCATCAACAACTGCTTTAAGTTTAGTACAAGCTAATGGAGCGCTTCCTGCATTAACATTAAGTTATCCTTTGGCAACTTCTTCGGGTTATGTTGTTCCAGTTACAAGTACGTTACAGTTTGGTTTAAAAGGAACTAATTTCTCTCCAGTTAGAGAGATTGTTGTAAGTAGTAAAACTTATGCACCAACTATAACAGAAATCAATAATCTGATTCTTGCTTTAGGTGGAGAAGTTGATAAACCTGCACAATTGGAAGTCCGTTTAAAATCAGGTGCAGCTGTTAACGATTTAACTTATTCGAACGTAGTCACATTATCGGCAACTCCTTACTTAGCTTCAGCCTGGATTTATGCTCCCGGAGCTTATCAAGGATGGAATCCTTCTACAGCCGATAGTTTAATTTCGCTATCAAGTAATGGTATTTATACCGGTATGATTGCTTTTACAGCGGGAAACCTGGAGTTTAAAATTACTCCTGCAAAAAAATGGGACGTAGCTTATGGCGATGCAGGTTCTGGTAAAATCAGCTCTTCAGCCGGAGATAACTTAAAATCTCCTGATGCAATTGTTAAACAAGTTACGGTTGATTTGAATCAAAATACCATTACCTATGGTACACCAAAAGAGTGGTCGATTATTGGAGATGCAACTGCAGGTGGCTGGGGTAGCGATACTGATATGAAGGTAACTAACGATGGTAAATCTAATTTCTATACCATTAAGACTACCTTAACAACTGGTGCAATGAAGTTCAGATTTGCGCACGATTGGGAAACTAACCTCGGGGGTAGCCTAAGCGCTTTGGTTAGCAATGGCGATAATATTAATGTAACCGTTGCCGGAAATTATACCATCACTTTAGATGTAGCCGCAAAAAAAGCTACAATGGTTAAAAACTAATCCCTTATTATTTGCCCTGCAGTACTATACTGCAGGGTCTTTTAAATCTTCAAAGTTTTAGCATGAACAGATTTCATACCTCTTCAAATTATTCGTTTCCAATTCATAGTCATACTAATACTTCCTTTTTTAAGAGGACAACTGCCATTTTTACGCTGCTTGTTGTTCTTCTCACAAACAATCTCTTTGCTCAAACGCTGGAGCGTTTAGAACCAATGTTCTGGTTTACAGGTATACACAATCCTAAATTACAATTGCTGGTGCACGGCGATAATATTGCCAATACCACAGTGGCTTTAACTTATCCGGGGGTAAAGCTCGTCAAGGTAAATAAAGTAGAAAACCCTAATTATCTATTTCTTGATTTAACAATTGCTCCATCGGCCAAAGCCGGCAAATTCCCGATTAACTTTGCCGTTAACGGAAAAAAAATATTTACGTACACTTACGAATTAAAAAACCGCGATAAAAGTGCTGGTCGGATTCAGGGTGTAACCAATAAAGATTTTATATACCTTTTAATGCCCGATCGTTTTTCGAACGGCGATAAAAGCAACGATGTGGTTGAGGGTTTAACCGAAACCGCATTAAACCGCGATAGTATGTATTATCGTCATGGAGGCGATATTCAAGGTGTGATTAATCACCTCGATTACCTGAAAGATTTAGGTGTGACTACCGTTTGGATGACACCAGAGGTAGAAAACGATATGCCACAAGCTTCTTACCACGGCTACGCAGTAACCGATCATTATAAGATAGATCCTCGTTATGGAACAAATGCACTTTACAAAAAGTATGTAGAGATTGCCCATACCAAAGGATTAAAAGTGATTAAAGATATTGTACACAACCACATTGGCACCCAGCACTGGTTTTATAAAGATTTACCAATGAAAAGCTGGTTAAACCAATGGCCAAAATATACACAAACAAGTTACCGCGATCAGACCGTTATGGATATACACGCCTCTGCAGCAGATCGTAAACAGATGTTAGACGGTTGGTTTGTACCTTCGATGCCCGATTTAAACCAGACCAATCCTTATGTGCAGAATTACCTGACTCAAAACCATATCTGGTGGATCGAATATGCAGGTATTGATGGTTTACGTTTGGATACTTACGGCTATAACGATCCGGTTTACATGGCCGATTGGGCTTTAAAAGTTCAGGCAGAATTCCCGCACTTATCTGTTTTTGGCGAAACACTGGTAACCGCAGTGGCCAATCAGGCCTTTTTTACTGGTGGCAATACGGTTAACCGTGGTTTTGATACCCATTTGCAAGGCATTACCGATGCCACTTTAAAAGATGCAATTTACGAAGGAATAAACGGCAAAAACGGTTGGGTGGACGGAATTAACCGTTTGTATGCCACCTTGGCACACGATTTTCTTTACAAAAACCCAAATACCAACTGTATCTTTTTAGATAATCACGATATGAGCCGTTTCTATTCGATGGTTGGCGAAGATTTTGATAAATACAAAATGGGAATGAGTATTCTGTTAACCATGCGGGGCATTCCAGAGATGTATTACGGAACAGAAATCTTAATGAAAAACTTTTCTAATCCTGATGGACTGATCCGTTCCGATTTTCCTGGTGGTTGGGAAGGTGACAAAAAAGATAAATTTATTGCCGATGGCCGTACCGGCAAAGAAAATGAAGCTTTCAATTTTGTTAAAACATTGGCCAATTTCCGCAAAAACAGCGCGGTATTACAAACCGGTAAATTGATGCAGTTTGTACCGCAAGATGATATTTATGTTTATTTCCGTTACAATGCAGAACCAAAAGGCACAGTAATGGTTATTGTAAACAATACTGAAAAAGAAAAAATATTAAATACCGATCGCTTTGCCGAAAGAACAGCAGGAATTACAGCTGCTAAAAATGTAATTACCGGCGAAAACATCAGTTTTCAAAATATAAAAGTGCCAGCCAAGACCACTTTGGTGCTCGAATTAAGGTAGAAGGTTGAGGGTTTAAGGCGGAAGGTAGTTTCCAATTGCCAAAAAAATGCTACTCCTTGAAACCTGATACGTACTAAAAATTATAATAAAGATGCAAAATAATAGTCCTATAGAACCTTCTACCTTCAGCCTTACGCCTTCTGCCTCAATAAAGGCCTGTCTCTTCGATTTAGATGGCGTATTGGTAGATACTGCAGTTTACCATTATAAAGCCTGGAAACGTTTGGCCAATACCATGGGATTCGATTTTACGGAAGAGCAGAACGAGCAGTTGAAAGGTGTAAGTCGCGTAGAAAGTTTAAATAAGATTCTCATTTGGGGTGGAGTAGAAAAAACCGATGCCGAAAAAGAAGAACTCGCCAGTTTAAAAAACAGCTGGTATGTAGATATGATTACTAAAATGACACCGGCCGAAGTTTTGCCTGGAACGGTTGATTTCCTGACCGCAATTCACAAAGCTGGCTACAAATTGGCCTTAGGCTCTGCAAGTAAAAACTCGGGAATTATTTTAGAGAAAACAGACCTTGCTCATTTCTTTGATGAAATAGTTGATGGAAACATGGTAACCAAATCAAAACCCGATCCTGAAGTATTTTTAAAAGGAGCCGAACTTTTAGGTTTTGCACCAGATGAATGTGTGGTTTTTGAAGATGCCGTTGCCGGTGTAGAAGCTGCAAAAAGAGGCGGAATGAAAGCCATCGGTATCGGTGAAAAAAGCGTGCTTAGCCAGGCAGATGTGGTAGTAAGCGGATTAGACAAATTAACAGTTAAAGATTTAGAGAATTTATAGGTTTAAGGTTTGGGGTTTAAGGTTGAGGGTATTGTCTCAAATCTCACTACTCGGTACTCGATTATGAAAAATTATATTAAAGCAGATGAGTGGAATATTATCGAAGAAGTCTTTGATCCACGTCTAAATAAAATTTCGGAAAGTATTTTCAGCTTGGGCAACGGCCGTATGGGCCAGCGCGCCAACTTTGAAGAAACTTATACCGGAGATACTTTACCTGGGAATTACGTTGCAGGTGTTTATTATCCAGATAAAACCCGTGTGGGATGGTGGAAAAACGGGTATCCGGAATATTTTGCAAAAGTATTGAACGCGGCTAACTGGGTAGGTATAGAAGTGAAAATAGATGAGGGAATCCTTGATCTGGCAACAGCTGAGGTAAGCGATTTTAAACGCGTGCTGAATATGCATGCCGGATACCTGGAGCGTACCTTCACGGCAAAATTAAAAAGCGGTAAAACCCTAAAAGTTAAATCAACCCGTTTTTGCAGTATAGCTGATGATGAAGTTGGCGCCATCCGTTATAGCATCACCCCATTAAATTTCGATGGTAAATTAACATTAATGCCTTTTATTGATGGCGACGTTAAAAATCAGGACAGCAACTATGACGAAAAATTCTGGGATAAGGTAGCGGACGAAATTTCTGGAACAGAAGCTTACATTAAATTAAGAACTAAGAAAACAGCATTTGAAGTTTGTACAGGCAGTAATATCGAACTGTATAAAAATGCAGAGAAATTAGACATCAACTCTGAGGCTGTCCGTAAAGAGAAATTTGTGGGACAAACTTTTTCTCTTGATGTTAAAGCGAATGAAGAGATCACTTTGGTTAAAATCGCGGCTAATTTATCTTCAGAAAATTACCCAAAAGAATCACTTTTAAAACAAACAAAATCGGTAATTGCCAAAGCATCTGCTAAAGGATTCGATACTTTGTTAAAAGAACAAACTGAAGCCTGGGCGAGCAAATGGGAAGAAAGCGACATTATTATCGAAGGTGATGTTTCGGCTCAACAAGCCATTCGTTTCAATATTTTTCAGCTTTTTCAAACCTATACCGGTAAAGATGACCGGTTGAACATTGGTCCGAAGGGTTTTACTGGTGAAAAATATGGAGGCTCAACCTATTGGGATACAGAGGCTTATTGTGTGCCTTTTTATCTGGCAACCGCTCCACAGGAAGTAAGTAAAAACCTGTTAATTTATCGCCATAAGCAATTGGGCAAAGCGATAGAAAATGCTGCAAAATTAGGCTTTAAAGACGGTGCAGCATTGTATCCTATGGTAACGATGAATGGTGAGGAATGCCACAACGAATGGGAAATTACCTTCGAAGAAATTCACCGTAATGGCGCCATCGCTTTTGCCATTTTCAATTACATCCGCTATACCGGTGATGAAAGCTACCTGTCTGATTTTGGCTTAGAAGTGTTGATCGGTATTGCCCGTTTCTGGAAACAACGCGTTAACTGGAGCAACGATAAACAGCAGTATGTAATGCTTGGCGTAACCGGACCAAACGAATATGAGAACAATGTAAACAACAACTGGTACACCAATATTTTGGCTACCTGGTGTATGAAATATGCAACCGAAGCTGCAGGAATCGTGAAAATACAGCAGCCTGAAAAATACAACAGTCTGTTAAAAAGCCTAAATTTCGACCAGAAGGAATTTACCGATTGGGCCGATATCATCGAGAAAATGTATTATCCACAAGATGAAAAACTAGGCATTTTCTTACAACAGGATGGATATTTGGATAAAGAACAAACTTTGGTGAAAGATCTTCCTGTCAGCGAACGTCCAATTAATCAAAAATGGAGCTGGGACAGGATTTTACGCTCGTGTTTCATTAAACAGGCCGATGTTTTACAGGGATTATATTTCTTTGAAGAAAATTACGATCTGGATACTTTGAAACGCAATTTCGATTTTTATGAGCCCCGTACTGTACACGAAAGTTCATTGTCACCATGCGTACATAGTATTTTAGCGGCAAAATTAAATGATGAGGCACGTGCATACGAATTCTACTTGCGTACCGCCCGTTTAGATCTGGATGATTATAACAACGATACCGAAGATGGTTTGCACATCACTTCGATGGCAGGCACCTGGATGAGTGTGGTAGAAGGTTTTGCGGGCATGCGCGTGCGTGATGGGAAATTGCAGTTTAATCCTTTCTTGCCGGGCAAATGGAAATCTTTTTCGTTTACAATCGGCTTTAGAGGAACTACCTTAAAAATCAATATCACCGAGAACGGCATCAACATTAAAAACAATGCAGCCATTGATTTAGAAATCGGTATCAGAAACCAGTTTTATAAATTGGCCGGAAATACCGAAATTGAAGTAAATAACGCAGCGTTGGTATGAGAAAGGAAGAGGGTTTAAAGGTTGAAGGAAGAAGCGAAAACCCACAGCCTTCAATTCATAAGAGAAATTTTATCGCCCTGGTCTTGTCCCCCTTTGGAGGGGGCAGGGGGAGGATGTTGACGCTTTTTTCTATCTTTATAATACCCGCTACACTATCCTTTGCACAAAAACAGCGTACAAAAATGAACGATAAACAGATCGTTATTTATCAGTTATTGCCCCGCTTATTTGGGAATAAAAATAGCACAAACATGCCTTACGGTACCATTGAGCAGAACGGTTCTGGCAAGTTTAACGATATTACCGATAAAGCCTTAGATGGTATAAAGGAACTCAGCGTAAATTATGTTTGGTATACCGGTGTACTTGCCCATGCAAGTTTAACCGATTATGCTGCCTATGGGATTAAACCTGATGATGCCGATGTGGTAAAGGGTAGAGCGGGCTCGCCTTATGCCATCCGCGATTATTACGATGTAGATCCCGATCTGGCTGTTGATGTTAAAAACAGGATGAAAGAGTTTGAAGCGCTGGTGAAAAGAACACATGCCAAAAACTTAAAAGTGCTGATCGATTTTGTGCCCAATCACGTAGCCAGAAGTTACCACTCTTATGCAAAACCAAAAAATGTAATCGATTTTGGTGCTGAGGATGATGTAACCAAAGCATTTAGCGCCAGAAACGATTTTTATTATAATCCAGGTCAGCCATTTGCAGTGCCAACAAGTGGAGCAAAGCAAACACCAATTTCTATTCTACAGGATGGTAAATTTAATGAAAACCCGGCAAAAGCTACCGGTAACAATGTATTTTCTGCACAGCCTAAATACGACGACTGGTACGAAACCATTAAACTGAATTACGGCGTAGATTATCAGAACGACGAAAAGCAGTATTTCGACCCCATTCCGCCCGTTTGGCTAAAAATGCGCGATATTTTAACTTATTGGACCAATAAGGGGGTAGATGGTTTCAGATGTGATATGGCCGAAATGGTGCCTATTGCTTTCTGGAGCTGGGTAATTCCACAGGTTAAAAAAGTGAATCCCGATTTAATTTTTATCGGAGAAGCCTACAATCCAAAAGTTTACAAACAATATTTAGACGAAGGTAAATTCGATTACCTGTATGATAAAGTGGGTTTGTACGATGGGCTTAAAAAACTGATCAGAAATGAACCTGGTGCAGATGTGAAAGATATTCGTTATGTATGGCAAACAGAAAGCGCTGGTTTTGGCAATCGTATGTTGCGCTTTTTAGAAAATCATGATGAGGAAAGGATCGCTTCTTCCGGATTTGCAGGCAAGGCTGAACTGGCTTTACCTGCTATGGTTGTTTCGGCAACTTTGGGCTCTGGTCCGGTGATGCTTTATTTCGGTCAGGAAGTTGGCGAGCTGGGAAAAGGACAAGAGGGTTTTGGTGGAGATGATAACCGGACCACTATCTTCGATTATTGGGGTGTGCCAGGTCACCAGAAATGGATGAATAATGGTGCTTTTGATGGTAAACAATTAAGTGAAAACGAGCAGAAACTACGCGCTTACTACCAACAGTTATTAAAAGTTACTTCAACCAGCGATGCGGTAATAAATGGTGAGATTTATGAAGTACCTGTTGCTGGTAACATGAATAACCGTATGTATGCTTTTATCCGTTACTCAAGCAAACAGCGTTTATTGGTCGTGGCCAATTTTGATCGGACGCAAACCTTAACCGCCAATATCGAAATCCCCGATCAGATTTTAAAAGTTAAACATTCATCTCCGGTTACAGATCTGTTAACAGGCAGAAAATTAAATATCCCGGCAGGAACAAGTATACCTGTAACCGTTACGCCCGTTAGCGCACAGGTAATTGAATTTTAAGATAAAAAATGAATTAACCGCAAAGAACGCTAAGTGCTTCGCAAAGTAAGCAGAGATCTGATTTCAATTTCCGCTTTGCGCCTCTTTGCTTTTTGCTCTGCGCCCTTTGCGGTTAAAAACTAAACCAAATACAATGAGCTTAAAAACAATATTCGAGAACCCGAAATTAACACTCGTACAGATCATCAACATGAGCGTTGGTTTTTTTGGGATTCAGTTCGGTTGGGATTTACAGCGTGCCAATATGGGCCGTATTTACGAAAACCTTGGTGCCAATCCCGATCAGGTTCCTTTATTGTTTTTGGCCGCGCCCTTAACCGGCTTATTGGTACAACCTATTATTGGTTACCTGAGCGACCGTACCTGGCACCCAAAATGGGGTAGAAGAAGACCTTATTTTTTGATCGGTGCTATTGTAAGCAGTATTGCGTTAATTTTTATGCCGCACAGCAGTGTATTATGGATGGCCGCTGGTTTACTTTGGATTCTGGATGTTTTTGGAAACATTGCAATGGAACCTTTCCGCGCTTTTGTTACCGATAAATTACCCGATAGTCAGGTTAACCGCGGGTTCATTATGCAGAGTATGATGATCGGTTTAGGTGGAAGTGTAGCCTCAGCATTGCCATGGCTTATGAATAATATTTTCCATTTAACCAATACGGCAGAGCAGGGCAGTATTCCGGAAAATGTAAAGTTCTCTTTTTATATTGGTGCATTTTTCTTCTTCGCTGCGGTATTGTGGACGGTTTTTACCACTAAAGAATATCCGCCTCAAGATGTTGATTTTAAAGAAAAAGTAAAAGAAAGTAATAAAGGTTTTGGTGGTGGTGCTAGAGAAATTTTTCATGCCTTAATGAATATGCCTAAAAGAATGCAGATAGTTTCTTTGGTTCAGTTTTTTACGTGGCCAGGCTTGTTTTTGATGTGGTTTTATTATACCACAGCCGTTGCTGTGAATGTTTTTGGCGGAAAAGACGCTGCCGATCCGGTTTATGCACATGGTGCAGATTTTGGAAGTTTAACACTTGCTTATTACAGCGTTATTACTTTTCTGTTCGCACTGGTGCTTCCAAAAATTGCCGATGCGCTGGGCCGTAAAACTACACATGCCCTTTGTTTAATGTGTGGGGCCATTGGTTTAATCAGCGTAGCCTGGGTGCACGATAAAAATATGCTGTATTTATGCATGACTGGTGTGGGTATTGCCTGGGCCAGTATACTTTCTATGCCTTATGCCATGCTGAGCGGTTCTTTGCCCAAAGATAAAATCGGGATCTATATGGGGATTTTCAATTTCTTTATCGTTTTGCCAGAGATTATGGCCTCGCTTGGTTTTGGTTGGCTAATGCGTAATGTATTAAATAATGATAGACTTTTAGCTGTTCAGTTAGGTGGTGGCTTAATGATTCTCGCTGCTATAATCTGTTATCTATTTATCCGAGAACCAAAGAAAACGGATGAAGTCTTGGCTTCTAAACTTGGGTTAGAAGAAAATAGATCAGTTTAATAAACCCATAGTATTCCGTGGTCTGTGTCCCCACAGACCACTAACAACATTTCGGTCTGTGGGGACACAGACCGAGGAGCTACAATAGTATTTCGGTATGTATGTGACACACATACTGAGGAGATAAACTGTACCTGGAAATCATAAAATCCCTAACCAAATGAAAAAAACTATTTACCGACTCGGTTTGTGTCTGCACGGAACGAAAAAAGCAAAAAACATCCTCTATCTGTTTCTATTGGTAACAGTCTTTAGTGCAGCTTGTAAAAAAGCATCTACAGATGGCGGCATAGAACCAACGCCAACCAATCAAAACGCCGATTTGCCTGCCGGAGCTAAAGATGGAGTTGTATTTATTAATAATGGAACTTCAGCGATTGTAACATTATATGCTCCGGGTAAAAAATCAGTTTCGCTAATTGGCGAATTTAACGATTGGTCTACTGCCACGCTAGCGATGAAAAATACACCAGATGGAAATTATTGGTGGATTCAGGTAGATAATTTAAACCCCAATACAGAATATGCCTATCAGTTTTATGTAGATGGAAACTTAAAAGTTGCCGATCCTTATTGCGAGAAAATACTCGATCCGGAGAATGATAAATACATTACTGCAGCCACTTATCCAAATTTAAAAGCCTATCCAACAGGTAAAACAACAGGGATTGTGAGTATAATGCAGGCCAATCAGCCAACTTATACCTGGAAAAACACCAGTTTTTCCCGTCCGGCTAAAGATAACCTGATCATTTACGAATTGCTCGTCCGCGATTTTACTACCGATCATAATTATGCATCAACATTGGCCAAACTTGATTATCTGATTGGTTTAGGTGTTAATGCAATTGAGTTAATGCCGGTAAACGAATTCGAAGGAAATTTAAGCTGGGGTTATAATCCGTCGTTTTATTTTGCGCCTGATAAATATTATGGGACCAAAGCCGCGCTACAAAATTTTATTGATGAATGCCACGGAAGGGGGATTGCGGTAATTTTGGATATGGTGCTAAACCACTCGTTCAGTCAATCGCCAATGGTGCAATTGTATTTCGATGGATCAAAACCAACAACCAATAGCCCATGGTTTAATGTTGATGCCAAACATCCATTTAATGTGGGTTATGATTTTAACCACGAAAGCCAGGCCACCAAGAAATTTTCGAAAGATGTGATGAAATTTTGGATGCAGCAATATAAAATTGATGGTTTCCGTTTCGATCTGTCGAAAGGATTTACACAGAAATCAACAACTGGTGATGACCAGTTTAGATTGTACGATGCCGGGCGGATTGCAATTTGGAAAGACTATAATGGCTATATTAAAAGTATAGATCCTAATTTTTATGTGATTTTGGAACACTTTGCCGAAGAATCAGAAGAAAAGGTGTTGGCCGATGATGGCATGATGCTTTGGAACAATTTAAACCATGACATGAATGAAGCCACAATGGGCTGGTTAGATGGCTCTAATTTTCAATGGGGTTTTTATGCCAATCACGGTTTTACCCGATCAGAGAATTTGGTTGGGTATGGCGAAAGTCATGATGAGGAAAGGTTGAATTTTAAAAACATCAGTTATGGCAATGGATCAGGTAATTATATGATAAAGGGGAATCTGGAGACATCATTAAAAAGAGAGGAATTAGCAGTTGCATTTTTGTTTAGCATCCCCGGGCCAAAAATGATCTGGCAGTTTGGGGAATTGGGTTACGATGTAAGTATCGATTTTAATGGAAGAACAGGCGAAAAACCGGTTAAATGGGATTATTATACCGATCCGAACCGTAAAGCGCTGTACGATGCCTATGCTAAATTTATCAGATTGAAAAAGAACAATACCATTTTTAATTCTGCCAACTCAGCTTATAACCTGGTTGGAGGAATCAAGTTCATTAAATTAACAGAGGGTGCGAATACGGTTGTAGTGGTTGGGAATTTTGATGTAGTGAGCCAGACGGCCAATATTGACTTTGGTTCATCCGGGACTTGGGTAGATGCAGTTGGAAGCAGCATAAATCTTTCATCAAATAGTTATAACAGAAGTTTGGCGCCGGGAGAATATCATATTTTTAGTAAAACAGCTTTAAAGTGAAATCTAAATCTATTGTTTGTTAGTCGGGATTGTAATCCCGTCTTCAGAAAAGATTTAATCCTTTGGCAAATGTAAATCAACAGCATTTAAAATTTAGGTTATCAATCTCGACCAACAAGCTTTTTTACTTTGATAAAAATCTGTACGTAATAATCTTGTTGTTTTTAGTTAATATTGTGATAACAACTAAACAGGTTAATGAACAGTAAACTAGCGCATCACTTATTATGGGAACGGTTACGGGTTGGCGATAAAGATGCGTTTTTTGATCTCTATTCGGCACTTTATTACCCGCTCGTAAATTTCGGGATCAGGGTTTGTGCCGATGCCGATACCGCTAGTGAAGCTACCGACCTTGTTTTTACCACCATTTGGGAGAAACACGAAAGCTTAACCCGTGTTGATAATGTCGAAGCCTATCTGCGTACCTTTCTTAAGCGCAAACTGCTCAGAATATTAGAAAGAAAGCGCAAAATTAACGATGCACTTTTTAATGCGGGCGCCGACGGCGATTGGATGGAAATGAGTTACGAAGAATTTATCGTTAAGGTACAAAGCGACGAGCTGGTGCAACATCAACTCAAAAATGCGCTAGAAAAACTGACCTTCCGCCAAAAACAGCTCATCCATTTAAAATTTTTTGACGGATTAAGTTACGAGCAGATTGCCGAGCAAAGCAACCAGACTATTAAAACAGCCTATAACACCATTTACGACGCGCTAAAAATCCTAAGGAAAGAATTTAATGCGTAAATCTCCGCATTTCGTCATCTCGATTGCAGCGTAGCGGAATAGAGAGATCTTTTGCAGTTAGTTCAATTCATCTTAAAACTTCCGAAGTATTCCAGTGCTCAATCCCTTTTTAAACATCTCATTTGGGCAGAAAATCTGCGTTAACGATAGGAGCGGCATCCTTTTGGTGTCATCCTGAGCCCGTCGAAGGAAAGCCAAAAGATACAGCGGATAGCGTGTTAAAACGCCCAAAAAATTAATAACTTAAAACTTCTGAAGTCTTTCTATCCTCACAGTCTGCCAGTTTGAGCTAATGGATTTTATATTTTGAAAACGAACATTCCTGTCTCCGTGGGTGCTGTAGCCCCGTTATGCACTTCAATCTTTTTATTGCAAATAAACGTTAGTTAAATATTGTCGTTAAGCAATAAAAAGGATTTCCGTTGCTACCGGGTTTAGGCAATGAAGTATGTGGTTCTTGGGTGTTTAATCCTTCTGCTCCCTGCAACCTTCAATAGTAATACAGCTTGGGCCACCTAAACCTGACAGCAGCGGGCACCGAACGCAGAGAGGTAAAGCGGATGGCAGGGCTAACATTTACCAACGAGCTTCAACAATTGCTTTCCCAGAAAAAAGAGATTATTTAAACAATAAAATATTTACCAGACCCTTTATAAACTTTAAAAATAGCATTCCTGCAAATTAAATTTCTTCGTTCTGTCTGCATTCAGATCATATATTTCGCTATGTTAAAAAAAAGTTAAAATTTCCTTAGGAAAAAGTAAAGCTTTTGGGCACTGATATATAAAAGGCAAATTAGAATGGTTGATAGAAGTAAATTCAATGCAGAAGATTTTCTTGTCGATAGTACTTTTCAGCAATATTGTGCTGGAACCGATAAGCTTTGCATTGGATATTGGGAGAAGTACATTAATGCCCACCCCGAGCAGGCTGCAGTAATTGCAGAAGCAAAAAAACTTTATGTGATATTGAGCGGGAATAAACGCCCATTGAATAAACAGACAGAAAGTTTGAAGGAAAGTATGTTTCCGGAAGAAAGAGTAGTCAAGCTGAACCGTTATTTATGGCTTAAAATAGCTGCAGCATTAGTTTTAGTGCTTGGCGCAGTATTGGTTTATAACACATACTTTAAGTACAACAATACAAAAAATGCTGTGGAGGAGGTTTTTACTTTTACCACAAAAAGCGGTGAGCGTAAAAAAATTAAACTTCAGGATGGAACATCGGTACTATTAAACGCAAAAAGTTCTTTATCGGTTACCAAAGGCTTTAACGATCAATATAGAGAAGTGACCTTAACAGGGGAGGCTTTTTTTGATGTAACTCACGATAAAAATAAACCTTTTAAAGTGCACACAGCCGATTTTAACATCAATGTACTGGGTACTGCTTTTAATGTGAAAGCATACCCAGATGAAACAACTTCAGAAGCTACTTTAATCCGTGGCTTAATTACCATGGAGGCCGTAAATGGTAATGGCGGAACCATTACTTTAAAACCAAGTCAGAAAGTTACTTTTTATAAGAGCACTGCACCACAGCAAAAAAGCAAATTGCTTAAGCCTACCGCTTTACAACCCGAAATTACCATTAACCATTACACAAAGATTAAAGACAGCACCATTGTAGAAACTGCCTGGACACAGAACCGGATCGAAATATACGATCAGGATTTTGATGAGATTAAGAATGTTTTAGAAAAATGGTACAATGTAGAAATCAGATTTACAGATCCTTCAATAGAAAAATACCGTTTTACGGCAACCATAACAAACGAAAGTATTGAAGAAGTTTTACACGCCTTAAAAGCAACTGAAAATAATTTTAAATATGAGATAAAAGGAAAACAGGTAACCATCTCGAAATAGGAAAAAAAGGACGGTGTTGGAGCACCGCCCTTAACAATTTCTCTTTTGATTAATTAATGGCAGTTTATGCGCAAACAGATTGCTGCCAAGAACTTTATGCAACCAAAAAAAACAAAAATATGATTTATTATTACTTACTGCAAGGGCGCCCAAAATATAAAGCGCTTCTAAAATTCATTATGCTAATGAAACTAGCCTGTATTATGGTTTTCATTACCTGTCTTAATGTTTCGGCATCGGTTTTTTCTCAGGAAAAAATTTCTTTAGATGTTAAGAAAACAAAGCTGGCCAGGGTATTACAGATTATTGAGCAGCAAAGCAGTTACCATTTTGTTTACAGCTCTTCTTACGTTCCGGTAAATAAGGACGTAAGCATTACTGTAACCAATACTTTGGTTACTGATGTATTGGCAGCTATTCTGAACAGGACCAACCTAAAATATTCTGTTTCGGATGGTGGCTTGATCGTAATTAGCAAAAACAAAGAAGTCCCGATTTCAGGAACCGTTAAAGATGCACTTGGAGGTGCGTTGCCTGGCGCAAGTGTTAGGGTTAAAGGAACAGGCATTGGTACTTCTACCGATGTGAACGGTAAATTCGCCTTAAATGCACCTGAAAATGCAATTCTGGTCATTTCTTATGCTGGTTTTCAAACCAAAGAAATTGCTATCGGTGCCCAGACCAATATAGATATCGTATTATCAGAAGACACCAAACAGCTTACCGACGTGGTGGTTACTGCTTTGGGCATCAAGAAAGAAAGAAGAGCCTTAGGTTATTCAGTAACACAGATTGGTGGCGAAACCTTAACGCAGGCCAGAGAAAATAATATTACCAACTCTTTAGTGGGTAAGGTAGCAGGTTTAGATATTGCCGGTACTTCTGGAGGTGCTGGGGCAGCCACTAACGTTACCATCCGTGGTGTTTCAAGCTTAGGTCCATCAAGTCAACCATTGTATGTCGTTAATGGTATTCCAATGGAAAGTGCACCGGTTGGTTTTGGAAGCACAATTGGTATTGGTAATAATGGAGGTCAATATGATAACGCACCAGATTTAGGAGATGCAATTAGTAACTTAAACCCAGATGATATTGAAAGTATTTCGGTACTTAAAGGTGCGGCAGCCTCTGCACTTTATGGAAATAGGGCTAAAGCAGGTGTAATCCTGATCACCACTAAAAGCGGCAAAGGAAACAATATTGAATTTAGCAGTAATTATGTTGCCGAGCAGGTGATGGATAGAACAAACTGGCAATACGTATATGGGCAGGGAGCCAATGGCGTAAAACCAACTGATGCTGTTGGTGCAGCGCAGGTAGGCGGTTCGAGCTGGGGAGCAAAATTAGACGGATCAAACGTAGTTCAGTTTGATGGGGTAAGCAGACCATATTCGGCTCAAAAAAATAACATCGAAGATTTTTACCGTACAGGTGGAAGTTTTACCAATACCCTGGCATTAAACAAATCTTTTACTGGAGGTGTAATGCGCTTATCGGCAAGCGATTTAACCAACAGGTCGGTTGTGCCCAATTCTGGCTTAAACAGACAGAATTTCACCTTATCAGGTACTTTTGATCCCATTAAAAATTTAGTGATTGATGCCCGTTTTAATTACATTTTAGAACAGGCGAAAAACCGTCCTATGGTTTCTGATGGTGCTGGTAATGCCAATTATAACGCGGCATTTTTACCAACTAGTGTAAATATCGAAAGCTTAAAACCAGGCAAAAAGGCTGATGAAAGTGAGCTTTCGTACAATACAGGCAATACATATGCTACTAACCCTTGGTTTGCTGCTTATGATTTTATTCATAATACAAAAAGAGAACGCTTATTGAGCTCTTTTAGTGCAAAATACACTTTCGAAAATGGGTTGTTTTTACAGGCACGTGCTGGTAGAGATGCTTATAATGATAACTACTTAGCGGTTACCCCATCTGGTACAGCGTATGATGCGGATGGAGGTTATACAGAACAGAACAGTAAATTTTCTGATATTAACGTGGACGGTTTGATTGGTAAGTCATTTAAAATCGATGATATTTCAGTTACACCTAATATTGGTGCAAGTTATCGCCGTACCAAAAGTGCCGGCACTACAAATACTGGCGGATCTTTCCAAATCTTTGGTGTTTATAATTTAGCCAATACAGGTGGCAAAGCAGTTGGTATTTATCAAACCGACCAGGAAACACAATCATTATACGGAACTTTGGAATTAGCCTATAAAGATATTTTATATTTAACAGGAAGTGCACGAAACGATTGGTTTTCTACACTGGCAACACCAGGAAGAGATAATAAACTCAGTTCTTTTTATCCATCGGTAAGCGGATCTTTTGTTTTCTCAGAGTTATGGAAACCATCTTTTTTAAGTTTTGGTAAATTAAGAGCAGGCTATGCAAACGTTGGTCAGGCAACTACACCTTTCCAAACTCAGCTTTACTATAATTTACGAAGCGAAACGGTTAATGGCAGTTCATTGGGAAATATCGTAAATCCGGCTATTCCGAACGCCTCATTAATTGCTTCGAGTGCAAGTGAATTGGAAATTGGTACAGAACTGAGGTTTTTTGGCGATCGGTTGAATGTGGATTTTACCTGGTATAATAAAAAATCAAAAAATGAAATTCTGGCTGTACCAACTTCTACAACAACAGGTTACAGCGGTGCAATTTTAAATATTGGCCGTTTGCAAAACAAAGGGATAGAAGGCTTGGTATCTGGAGTTGTTTTAAAGAATAAGGATTTTAACTGGACATCAAGCCTAAACGGTTCATACAATGATAATAAAGTATTAACACTTGCACCTGGAACCGCTTCACAGCCTTTGTCAACCTCAAGAAGTAATGTTGGCTTTTTGCAAAATTTAGAAGGATTGGCTATTGCTCAGGTAATGGCTTACGATTATGCATATGATGCCAGTGGAAACATTGCGAAAGATGAGAGGGGAGTGCCGCTGAGAGGTGAATTAAAACCTTTTGGATCGGCCTATAATAAGTGGACTGCCGGATGGAATAACGAATTTACTTACAAAGGCATAAACCTTTCTTTCCTGATTGATGGTAAATGGGGAGGCAAAATTTTCTCAGCAACTGATTATTATGGTTATGTGTTTGGCTTACATCAGGCAACACTCGTAAACCGCGATGCATTGGACGCTGCCGCTGTTGCTGATGCTAATAAGCCTAACGCTGCTAAATTTTATGGAGATTTTGCCAATAATGTATCAAAGCAGTTTGTGCAGGATGCGAGCTTTATAAAGTTCAGACAGGTAATTTTAGGCTATAATTTTCCTGCAAAAATGTTCAATAATAAAATTAAAGGTTTAAACGTAAGCTTTGTTGGTCGTAACTTGTTCATCCTGATGAAGAAAACAGACAACATTGATCCCGAATCGAGCTATAATGCAACCATTCCGGGTATGGAGTTAGGTGGTGTGCCACCAGTACGTACCTACGGTTTAAATTTAAGTGTTAAGTTATAATCCTTTAAAAAAATTGAAATGAAAACGATCATAAAATTATATGTACCACTTTTATTATCTGGATTAGCCCTGATAGCTGGTTGTACAAAAGACTTTGAAAAAATTAATACAGATCCAACAGCTATTAGTCAGGAGCAATATAATCCAAACTTCCTTTTATCTACGGCTCAGTTAAATTATACCGGGAGCATCGATTTTGCTTATGAAACCTGGAGAGGAAATTTAATTTATGCTTCAACAATGATGCAGGGCATGTCGTCTGTCATCAGTTATTGGGCTGGTGATAAATATGCGCTTAATGAAGGTTATACTGCTGCTTATTGGGAAAAAGCTTATCCAGATCAGGTTAAATATGCTGCTGATTTAGTGGAGTTTACCAAAGGAAAGCCTCAGTATAACAACGTTTACCAAATGGGTAGAATCTGGAAAGCACTTATTTTTGAAAGATTAACCGATTTATATGGCGATGTTCCTTATTTTGATGCAGGTAGAGGTTATTACACCGCAAATTTGTATCCCAAATATGATGCACAACAAGTTATATATACCGATTTGTTAAAAGAAGTTGATGAAGCAAGTACAGCCCTAAACGCAAGTGGCGATAAAGTATCAGGCGATCTTATATTTGCTGGCGACATTGCAAAATGGAAACGTTTTGGAAATAGCTTAATGCTGCGTATGGCCATGAGGTTAACCAAAGCCGATGCTACTTTAGCGCAAACCTACATTAACAAAGCTGTTGGTAAAACCATGACTGGTGATACAGATAATGCTTTTTTTAGACATGATGCGGGAGGCGATCGCGTTACCAAAAACAGAAACGCTCAAGTATTGCTAGGTGATGGTGGGCAGGAGAATTTTTACACCAGATGGAGCAATACTTTTATTGATTATTTAAAAACAAATAACGATCCTAGATTAGGAAAAGTTGCCGTAACCCAATTATATTTAACTGATGCAGCTAAAGGAATAAAAGGACAAAATCCAAATTACAATTCTTTGGCATCCAGTCAAAAAGGAATGCCTAATGGAAAAGATTTAAGTAACACGCCGGGTCTAAATATTCGCCAAGACGCCTCCTTTACCAATTTTATCGACTATTCTTCTCCTCATCCTGGTATGATAAAAGAAAACGGCGTGACATTTATTCTTACCTACGCCGAAACAGAATTATTGTGGGCAGAAGCAGCACAAAGGTATAACATCGGTGGATCGGCAGCAACGCATTACAATGCAGGTGTAACCTCAGCAATGACTTATCTTTCTCAATATGATCCGTTAATGACTGTAAGCATTACAGATGCGGCAGCTTACCTTGCTGCTCATCCTTACGTTGCCGCAAACGGATTAAATATGATTGGCACACAATATTGGGCGCACACCATTACCATGTTAGATTTTTACGAAACATGGTCTAACTGGAGGAGAACTGGAATACCTGCTTTGGTACCTGTTGTAAATCCAAACAATAATACAGGTGGAACAATTCCACGCCGTTTTCCTTATCCCCTTTTTGAAGGCGTTACCAATGCGGTAAACTATAAGGCTGCTTCAGCAGCTGTTTCTGGAGGCGATAAGTTAGTGGGCAAAGTTTGGTGGGATAAATAAATTATATCATCCCGGTTTTTTACCAGCCGACATTGCTTATGCAGTGTCGGCTTTTTTGTTTCATTGTTTTCTATTGCATTTTCATCAAACGTTTGCGCGAAACTTACTGGAGCGTATAAAGAAGTTTAGTTTATCTTTAACTCATAAGTGCATCATTTTCAGTGTTAAAACTGTAATGTGCTTAACGGAGTACGCTAAACGCTAATTATAATAATTCATTATTTACACATGAAAAGCATCCTATTTACTCTTGGTTTTGTTATTGTCACTCAAGGTCTTTTATTCGGTCAAACCGACAGCACAGTTGTTCAATCAGTACCTAACATTAAAGAAATAAAGGCTGGCGATAAGAAAATTATTTTTCCCGAAAGCCCAAAAGGTTATTCCTTGGTATTCAAAGGGAGTAATCGCGAACCAATAGTAAATCCATCTGGCGATATTACCACGCCACTGGTTGCAACAAATGTCAATTTGTATTTCGAACTGATTAGTCAGGTAAGCGATTCGATAAAGTACGATGTATCTAAACAGATTCTTGTTCCAGGAAAATTTTCAGACGGTGGTGTTAACCCACAGCCTTTTGTAATCCCTGCTTTGCGCGAATGGCATGGTGGTAAAGGCGATTTCTCTTTAACTGCGGCAAGCAGAATTGTTTTGAATGCCGCCAATGAAAAACAGTTGCAGGAAGCTGCCAGCATTTTAAAACAAGAGTTGAAAGATCAGTTGGGTTTTAGCCTGTTAATTGTGAAAGGTAAGGCTAAAAAAGGTGATATTTTTTTATCCTTAAGCGCAACAGATAAAAGCATTGGCGAAGAAGGATATTACTTTAATACAGATGAATATATTACCATTAGTGCAGTAAAATATCAGGGATTATTCTGGGGAACCAGAACCTTGTTACAGTTGCTGGAACAGAAATATTCCATTCCAAAAGGGTTGGCAAGAGATTACCCTGAGTTTAAAGTTCGCGGATTTGTGCTCGATGTGGGACGTAAGTTCTTTAGTCTACAGTTTTTAAGAGATTATGTGAAATTCATGTCGTACTACAAATTGAACGATTTTCAGATCCACTTAAATGACAATGGCTTTAAAAAATACTTCAATGATAAGTGGGCTGATACCTATTCGGCTTTCCGCTTAGAAAATGCAACCTACCCGGGGCTGACGGCAAAAGATGGTTCTTATACCAAAAAGGAATTTATGGCGCTACAACAGTTAGCCGATAATTATGCGGTCCGTATTATTCCAGAAATTGATGCACCGGCACATGCGCTGGCCTTTACCAAGGTGGTTCCTGAAATTGGCAGTAAAGCATATGGTATGGATCACCTCGATCTCCATCATCCACTTAGTTATACGGTTATGGAAAATGTATTTAAAGAATATATTTCTGGTAGCACACCCGTGTTTACGGGTAAAGCGGTTCACATTGGTACAGACGAATATGCTAAAAAAGATGCAGAAGTTTTTAGGGCTTTTACCGATCGCATGATTAAATATGTAGAAGGTTTTGGAAAAGATGTTAGGCTTTGGGGAGCATTAACACATGCAAAAGGTACCACTCCTGTGAAAGTAGAAAATGTGGTGATGAATACCTGGTATAATGGTTATGCCAACCCTATTGAAATGAAAAAACTCGGGTATAAGCAAATCAGTACGCCTGATGGATGGCTATATATTGTACCTGCAGCGGGCTACTATTACGATTACCTGAATATTAAAAACCTGTATAACAAATGGACACCTTCTATGATCGGAAACGTTCAGTTTCAGCCTGGAGATCCTACTATATTAGGTGGTTCCTTCGCGGTGTGGAATGATATTGTGGGCAACGGAATTACAGAAAAAGATGTACATGACAGGGTATTTCCTGCCATGCAGGTATTAGCCCAAAAGATGTGGGGCGGAAGCGAGACAACTTTAACGTTCGACGATTTTAACGTTTTGAGCAAAAAGATAGGAGAAGGCCCATCATTAAACATCAGTGGAAAGCTATCTAAAAACAATGCACCATTTACGGCCCGGTTTAATTTCGATAAAAAAGACAAACAAATTAAAACTACTGGTGCAACTTATACAGAAGGATATTTAAAAAATGCCTTATCATTTTCAGGAAAAGATAGTTACGCCAGGTTACCACATACTGAAATAGGATATAATTATACTGTTTCTTTTTGGGTAAACCCTGCCAACAACAATTTGGATGATGCAGTGTTATTCAAATCGCCTAACGCTACTGTAAAATTAAAACAGACAGGTACGGGCAAACTTGGGTTTTCAAGGGAAGGTTATGATATTGATTTTGGATATGCTTTGCCCGAAAATAGCTGGACACACGTTGTCATAACCGGAACCAATAAAGGCACCAGTCTTTATGTGAATGGTAAACTCGAAAAACGATTGTACGACAATTGGATCACATTTACAGATAAAGACAAAACGAAAGTGCGTAAATCGGAAACTTTGTTTTTCCCACTTCAAACAGTTGGTGGATTTAAGGGAAAGTTAGATGAATTACAAGTTTGGAATAAGGTGTTGTCAGATGAGGAGATTCTGGCCTTAAAGTGAAAGAAAAAATTAAACAATAACCCGTCTCGGTTAAATCAGTTTTTACCGGCCGATACCGCAATATACAGTATCGGCTTTTTTTCATACTTTGAATAATATTTAAGCAAACGTTTGTGCTATGTTTTGCGTCGATTTTAAACTCATCAGAAATTCTGTTGTAACATGAATAATTAAAAGTCTTGGCAAGCGTCAAGACTTTTCTTTTATGGTAACATTTCTAATGCGATTTTTGATTAACGCTACAATAGTTTGATATTTAGAAACCAAACGAAAACAATGAGATTCAAAATTATACTCACTACATTTTTATGTGCGAGTTTCTTTGTACACGCACAACAAGGACCAAGAAAAAGCCAATCTAAAGAAACCGTAACTACTACCCAGGTTACCGTGAAGGACGAACCTAAATCTTCAGCAAACGAAAGGACCATTAAGGTAGAAAGTTCTGTTGTTACCAATCATACTGTAAATATCGATGGTAAATCCGTTCCGTATAAGGCCACAACAGGTACACTGCCTGTTTGGGATGAAGATGGCAAGCCGATTGCAGGTTTGTTTTATACTTATTACGAACGTAGCGATGTACAAAATCGCGATAAACGCCCTTTAGTAATCTCTTTTAACGGTGGCCCAGGTTCAGCTTCAGTTTGGATGCACATCGCCTATACAGGTCCTGTGGTTTTGAATATTGATGACGAAGGTTATCCCGTGCAGCCTTATGGTTATAAAGAAAATCCATATTCTATTTTAGATGTTGCCGATATTATTTACGTCGATCCGGTTAACACTGGCTATTCAAGAGCGGTGAGTAAAGATATTCCAACCAATAAGTTCTTTGGTGTACGTGCCGATATTAAATACCTGGCCGAGTGGATCAATACTTTTGTAACCCGCAATAACCGATGGGCCTCTCCAAAATTTTTAATTGGCGAGAGTTATGGTACCACACGCGTTTCGGGTTTGGCTTTAGAGCTGCAGAACAGTCAATGGATGTATTTAAACGGCGTGGTTTTGGTTTCGCCAACAGAACTTGGTATTGAACGTAGCGGCCCTGTTGATGCGGCTTTGCGTTTACCGTACTTTGCAGCTACTGCCTGGTACCATAAGGCGCTCGCTGCCGATTTACAGGGCAAAGATTTAACAGCCATGCTTCCTGAAGTTGAAAGTTTTACCATTAATGAGTTAATCCCGGCTATTTCGCAGGGCGGGATGTTGAGTGCCGATAAAAAGAAAGCCATTGCCACCAAAATAGCCCGCTATTCTGGTCTTTCAGAAAAAGTGATATTAGATCACAACCTCAATGTACCTACTGATTTTTTTTGGAAAGAACTGCTGAGAGATAAAGGTTTTACTGTTGGCAGATTAGATTCGCGCTATCGTGGTATCGATAAAATGAGTGCCGGCGAAGGACCCGATTATAATGCCGAACTAACTTCCTGGTTGCATTCCTTTACGCCAGCCATCAATATGTACATCCGCAACGAGCTGAATTATAAAACCGACTTAAAGTACAATATGTTCGGTTCCGTTTACCCATGGGATAAAACTGGCGACCAGACTGGCGACAACCTCCGTCAGGCCATGGCACAGAATCCATATCTGCATTTATTGGTACAATCAGGTTATTACGATGGTGCCTGCGATTATTTCAATGCGAAATACAGCATGTGGCAGTTAGATGCTGCGGGTAAACTGCAAGACCGCATGAACTGGGAAGGTTACCGCAGTGGGCACATGATGTATTTACGTAAAGATGATCTGAAAACGGCCAATAACCACATCCGTGAGTTTATCAAAAAAGCATTACCAAAAGCAGGCGAGGCCGCTAAGTTCTAGCCAGGATTTAGAGGATTTAAGGATTTTAAGAATAAAGTGTATGCTTCCCCTCTAGAAGGGGCAAGGGATGGTTTGTCAACTCATATAAAAATAATTATTCGGGTTTTATTTGGAGCGCAGTTGCAGTACAATAATTATCGTTCGTCCTGCTTTGCGCTCCGATCTTTTTTGCCCTTCGACTCCGCTCAGGGTGACAAAAAAGGATCTCCGCTTCAATCAGGGCTAGTTGGGTTAGGGCGGTGGCACGGAAACCCGGCATAGCTGCAAGAACAGGTGTAAAATAAACCCGACCATAGTGAGATGCCGATTTTTTCAATCGGCAGAAACGGGGGCGGGGCTGCTTTAACCAAAGCACCACTGTAACTGCTTTCCAAATCATGGAGCATAATAAAAGGTATTTTGCGACGCTAATTTCCTTTACGCTGATGTGATTTATCCTCTCAAAACGCAAACAAAAAACTGTTCACTGCAAACTAAAAATAATTACTTATTTTTGTGGTTCAATTATGCAGCAAATAAAAACATCATTCGATTTTGAAAAACCTATTGCCGATTTGGTTCAGCAGATAGAAAAGGTTAAGCAAGTTGCCGAAAAAACTAAGGTAGATATGTCTGCCACTTTAGACGAGCTTGATGGTAAATTAGATGAAACTACCAATAACTTATATAAAAATTTAACCGGTTGGAACAAGGTTCAGATGAGCCGTCATCCCGATCGCCCGCAAACACTCGATTACATCAATATGATCTGCGATGATTTTATTGAAATGCACGGCGATAGAACCGTTAAAGATGATAAAGCGATTATTGGCGGTTTTGCTACCATAAATGGCCAAACGGTAATGGTTATTGGTCACCAGAAAGGTAAAAACACCAAAGAGCGCCAGTTCCGTAATTTCGGTATGGCCAACCCAGAAGGTTACCGTAAAGCCTTACGTTTAATGCGTTTGGCTGAAAAATTTAACAAACCAGTTGTTTCTTTTATCGATACTATGGGTGCTTACCCTGGTTTAGAGGCAGAAGAACGTGGGCAAGGCGAGGCTATTGCCAGAAATTTATTGGAAATGTCTATTCTTCGTGTGCCAATTATCTGCATTGTTGTAGGTGAAGGTGCATCGGGAGGTGCTTTGGGTATTGGTATTGGCGATAAAGTTTACATGTTAGAGCATACCTGGTATTCGGTAATCTCTCCTGAATCCTGCTCATCCATTTTATGGAGAAGCTGGGATTTTAAAGAGAAAGCTGCTGAATGTTTAAAGTTGACTTCTGATGATATGTTTGGCAACAAACTAATCGATGGCATTATTCCAGAACCACTTGGAGGTGCACATCAAGATCCAGAGTTAATGGGTAGAACTTTAAAAGATTACCTTATTAAAGATCTAGCTGCTTTAGGTAAACTAAAAACGGATAAACTGATCGAACAGCGGATTGATAAATTCTGTGCGATGGGTGTTGTAAACGAATAATCATTAACTAAAATAAACTTGAATCCTGTTTGGTAATGCTGAACGGGATTTTTTGCGCTCACGATCGTTTCTAACAAACCTATAAGGTGGTTAATCGTCAAATAATAAATAATTAAAAGATGAAAAGCATAAACAATCCATTGAAATTATTATTGACCTGGATTTTTGTATGTATTGTAACTACTTTAATTTTAACCCTAATCATAGGGGTAATGACTTCAGATGGGGAACAATTACCCCTGTTAATAATGATTAAGTCTTTGGATGTAATACTTGTTGGATGTTTGGTAATAAGTTTATTGTCTCCATTCATCTATAAAAATTGGAGTAAAAAATATTGGTATTCAATACTTGTCTTAATCTTGTTGTTTGGTGCATTAGTTTACAATTTGAAACTTTAGCATTCGAATAAGAAACAGCAAAGCCCGTCAATGTAAAAGTTGCTGGGCTTTGTTGTGCGTAAACCTTTCTGGCCTTTGCATCCGCTGCTCACGTTCATTTCTAACGAGCGTATAGATGTCGTATTTACGACTTATATCCGAAATTTAGATTTATATCATCCTTTACGATGGAATCGTAAAGCTATTTTGCACTCGTTTGAAACAAGCGCAAGCGCAAACAAAAAAGCAGCTACAAATTAATGCAGCTGCTTTGTAAGCTATTTTCAGATCCGTTTATTGTTGTGGCCCCTGTTGTGGGAAAAACATCGATAAACGGCCTTCTAAGCTGTTGAATGTTTTCTGCAGCTTATCGCTCAATTTATCCTGACCTGCAGCTTTACTCGTTTTAATCATTCTGTCCAGGTAGTATAATCCCGTTTGAATGTTCTGCGATCCGGTTAAACCTTTTGATTGAGAGATATCAGCCAGGTAGTTTAATTCTTTACTGATATAATCGCCTGATTTGTCTAAAATATCATTAGCTCTGGCGGTTTCGCCTAGTTTATATAAATTTTCAGCCATGTAAAATTTCACAACAACCGTACGGATGCCGAAGAATTTATCAGGCATTACTGCATAATATTTATCTACTACTTTTTTGGCATCAGCTATTTTACCTTCTTTAATTAAGCTGCTGGTTAAGCTACTGAAGAGATTGGTGAAAATGAAAGTATCATCTGATGACTGTGGGTCTAAATATTTAGCGGTTTTCATATTTCCCCACTTAAATTTAGTCATCACGTTATTGTACAATACAGGCGTATTTAATTGCTCTGGTCTATCTTCAGATGCTGTCGTATCAGCTTTAAGCGGTAATAAACGCATGGCCAAACCTTCGCTGTATAAATATTTATCTAAGCCGTTATATTGCTCAGAAGGCACTGTTGAAGCGAAATAAATCGGACGTTTCCAGTTGTTATGTGCAAGGATATCGAACATGGCCAAAGTTCCTTTAGTAACATAACCTTTGTTAAACTTCCAATCCATTGTGGTGGTGATTTTTGCAGCATCAGCAGCAGGCACTGTTCCTGTACTTATTACTTGCTGCGGATCTACTGTAATTTTAAGGTTTTTGGTTGGCAAAAAGTTAGATTTTGATCCATCCTGCATGGCTACTTTGTCGCTTTCATCGTTTGATAGCAACAAATCAACTACGTTTTTAAGCTCAACACTACCTGCAATTTTGTAATCATCGTATGGCATTACATCTCTTTCTCCCTGTACATATTGCTCAGGTTTCATGGTAATTGGTAATGGAGCCGATTCATTTTGTTTTTGTCTTAAACCATTAATATACCAATCTGTATCGAATAAACTTAAGTTTACAATACGCACATCAGGACGAACATTTTCTACCTCCTGGATATACCAAAGTGGGTAGGTATCATTATCGCCATAAGTAAACAAGATGGCATTTGGTGCACAGGATTGTAGGTAATCCAAAGCAATATCATGCGGAACCATTTTTGTAGATCGGTCATGATCATCCCATCCCTGCTCGGCCATAATTACCGGTGCAGCCAGTAATCCAATCACTGTTGCACCAATGGCACCGGCAGTTGGGGTTAGTTTTTTAAACAACCACTCTTTAATGGCTAGCGCCCCGAGCCCGATCCATATCGCAAAGGCATAGAAAGATCCTACGTAAGCGTAATCCCTTTCGCGGGGCTCTAATGGTTTTTGATTTAAGTACAATACAATGGCAATACCGGTAAAGAAGAACAATAATGCTACAACTCCCGCATCTTTTTGGTTACGTTTAAAATGCCAAAGTGCACCAATAACGCCTAAAATTAATGGTAAAAAGAAAAAACGGTTATATGCTTTATTATCAACGGTTGATGGTGGCAGATTGCTTTGATCGCCTCTCAACATGGCATCAATTGGTTTAATTCCACTAATCCAGGTACCTTCATGTCCGCTACCCTGACCTTGCTCGTCATTCTGACGGCCAGCAAAATTCCACATGAAATAACGCATGTACATGTAGCCAATCTGATAGCTGAACAAGAAACCAACGTTATCTACCAGATTAGGATTTTTAGTATCATCTAAGCGCATCCATTCTTTGTAAAAAGCCGCATGTTTAGGGTCATCGCTATACATACGTGGCAATAAAGTGTTGTTGTTATACTCGTAATCGGTTTTTTTACCCGCTACCTCATATTTTTCTTTTCCTTTTCTCCAGATAGTTTTTCCTTCAGTTACACCAACTCTTTCAGAGTTGTAGTTAGGGCCGTAACCCAATGGCCGGTCGCCATATTGCTCACGGTTTAAGTAGCTTAAGAAAGAGAAAGCATCTTTCGGTGCACTGTTATTTAAGTTCGGATCTGCCTTTGCCCTGATGATAATCATCGAGAAAGATGCATAACCGAAAATGATTAATACGGTAGAGATTAAACCTAAGTTTAATAATTTCTTCTGGTGTTGGATAGAATAACGGATTCCCCAAACCAGGGCGCCGATTAATAAAATAGCGAAGAATAAAACGCCTGTTCCAAAACCTAAACCTAATGTGTTAACAAAGAATAAATCGAAATAAGCACCAAACGAAACCAGGTATTGGATAATACCATATTGGATTACCGCTAAGATTAAAATACCAACAATAAGGGTTTTAATAATTCCTGATGTTGTTGCTTTATCTGTTCTTTTGAAATAATAAATAAAAGCAAGTGCTGGGATGGTTAACAGGTTTAACAAGTGGATACCAATTGATAAACCCATAATATAGGCTATAAACAATAACCAACGATCGGCACGTGGCTCATCGGCATGTGCTTCCCATTTAAGGATTGCCCAGAATACAATTGCTGTGAATAACGATGATTGTGCGTAAACTTCTGATTCTACTGCTGAAAACCAAAAACTATCAGAAAAAGTATAAGCCAAAGCACCAACGGCACCTGCACCCATAATGCTGACCAATTTACCGGTTGTTAGTTCTTCACCAGCTTTTAACACCGTTTTTTTAGCCAATGCAGTGATGGTCCAAAATAAGAATAAGATAGTTGCCCCGCTTGATACAGCCGAACCAACGTTCATCCAGTAAGCGATTTTGGTTAAATCTCCAGCTGCAAAAATGGAGAAGAAACGTTGGAGCATTAAGAACAAAGGTGCACCAGGCTGGTGAACAACCTGCATTCTAAATGCCGATGCGATAAACTCACCGCAATCCCAAAAACTGGCAGAAGGCTCTAAGGTTAAAACGTAAGTTAGTGTAGCAATTAAAAAGCAGATCCAGCCTACTATATTATTAACTTTTGAATAATTCATTGGTTTGTTTAATGATATTAAAAATTGTTTTCACATAAAAATGCTGCCGAAATTAACTATTCTAGTCGATAAAACAGGTAAATTTTTGGATTGATTTAACAATTTTTAACGGCTTAAGGCCTTTAACATAAAGGATTTTAATTTATTTGAGAAGCAAAAACCCATAAGCAGAAAGGTGAAATCTGCCTATGGGTTAAAATTTAGAATGTTTTTTTGCTTAACCCGCTACAAATGGGGTAAACCTTACAATCAGATCATTGTATTTTTTTTCAAGGCTTTTGCTTAGCTCAGCTTGTTTAAAAACCTCGGTTAATTTTACCATTTGTCCTAAATAGCCAAGGTAGAAACGTACATCCTGCTCAGATGATAGCTGGTTTTTGCTTTCTGAAACATCAGCAAGATGGGTTAATTCCCTGCCCACGTAATCGGCAGTTTTTTTGATCATCGCATTTGCACGGTTTAAATCATTTAAACGATAAAGGCTTTCGGTGAAATAATAAGTGCTCATTACCTGGCGCATACTGTAAAATTTAGCAGGAATTACCTCAAAATATTTATTAGCCACTTTTTTGCTTTCGGTAATTTTACCTTCGTTTATCAAGCCGGTTAATAAACCGTTAAACAAATTCGAGAACATGGTTACATCATCAGCAGATTGCCTGTCTAAATGGTTGGCGTATTTAATATTGCCAAAACCATAAACATTCATCATATTGTTGTACATCGGTTTCAGGTTTATGCGGTCATAATCTTGTGTAATTGCGGTATCCGGTTTCAAAGGCAATAACCTTTTATTCAATCCTTCCACATACAGGTATTTGTTTAACCCAACGTATTGCTCATCTGGCATTGCCCCAGTAAAATAAATCGGTCGCTCCCAATTATTGTGCACCAGAATATCAAACAAGGCCAATGTCCCTTTTGTAACATAGTTTTGGTTAAAAGTCCACTCCATACTGCTTGCAATTTTGCCTGCATCTTCTTTTGGAACGGTTCCGGTATCCAAAACCTGTTGCGGACTTACCGCCAGTTTAAGGTTTTTGGTTGGTAGCACATTGTATTTAGAACCATCCGTCATGGTTACTTTATCTTCGTCATGATCGGATAAGAGTACATCTAAAATTTCTTTTAATTCGATATGCTGGGCGATTTTATAATCCTGATAATACATAATATCGCGTGTACCAGCAACATATTGATTGCGCTTAATCGTTAAAGGAAGCGGCGCTGATTGATTTTGCTTTCTTTTCATTCCGTCGATGTACCAATCGGCGGTGAATAAACTTAGGTTTACCACACGCACATCCGGGCGGATGTTTTCTACTTCCTGCGCGTACCAAACGGGATAGGTGTCGTTATCGCCATAAGTGAACAAAATGGCATTGGGGGCGCACGATTTTAGGTAATTGACAGACATATCTCTTGCTACATGGCTATCAGAACGGTCGTGATCATCCCATCCCTGGTTGGCCATAATAATCGGCGCACCGAACAAGGCAATAATCGAAGCAAAAATACTGGCCCGTACAGGCGTTAGTTTTTTGAAGATAAAGTCTTTTAATCCAAACACACCTAAACCGATCCAGATGGCAAAGGCGTAAAAAGAGCCCACATAGGCGTAATCCCTTTCACGCGGCTCAATCGGAACCGAGTTCAGATAAACTACAATGGCAATTCCAGTAAAAACAAATAGTAAACCAATAATACCTGCATCCTTCTGGTTACGTTTAAAGTGCCAAACCGCGCCGATCAAACCGATAATCAGCGGCAAAAAGAAAAACCTGTTGTATGCTTTGTTTTCTACAATGGATGGCGGAAGGTTTTTCTGATCACCAAGCCTGGTCGCATCCAAAAGTTTAATGCCACTAAGCCAATTGCCATCTTTTCCGCCAAACTGCCCATCTTCATTGTCTTGCCTGCCCACAAAATTCCACATAAAATAACGCATGTACATCTGTCCGGTCTGGAAAGAGAACATGTATTTTAAGTTGTCCATCAAGGTAGGTCTGTGCTCATCATCAAAACCCATGTAACTTTTGTAAAACCTAATGTGCTCGGGTTTATCACTATACATGCGCGGAGCTAACGTTTTATCGCCAAAAACATAGTCGGATTTCGTTCCTGCTGATTCATATTTTGTTTCTCCTTTTCTGTAAAGTTTTCCGCTTTCTTTAATGTCGATCTTTTCCGAATTATAATTTTCGCCATATAATAAAGGCCTGTCTCCGTATTGCGAACGGTTTACATAACTCAGAAAATTAAAAGCATTCTCTGGATCGGTATTGTTTAAATTCGGTTTGGCCTGTGCCCTGATAATGAGTAACGCAAAAGAGCTGTATCCAAATAGCAATAAAACCGTAAATAGCATGGCCAGGTTTAAAACCTTTTTATTTTTGAGGATGGAATAGCGGATGCCGTAAACCAGGCCTCCAATTACTAAAACGGCAAAAAATAATACACCCGTTCCAAAACCCAGGCCCATTGTATTCACAAAAAAGTAATCGAAACTTGCAGCGAAAGATACCACGTACTGAATAATGCCGAACTGTACCACAGCCAATACAGCGATTGAAATAAGAAATACTTTTAACACGCTTTGCCAATTGGGCGAAGGATTCTTTTTAAAATAATAAACAAATATCAATGCAGGGATGGTTAGCAGATTTAAGATGTGTACACCGATAGAAATGCCCATGATGTACGCCACAAAAAGCAACCACCGGTCTGATTTTGGTTCATCAGCCTGCGATTCCCATTTTAATATGCCCCAAAATACAATAGCGCTACAAAGCGACGACATGGCGTAAACCTCTGCCTCTACAGCCGAAAACCAAAAACTATCAGAAAAGGCATAAGCCAAAGCACCAACAAAACCTGCACCTATAATGCCTATGGTTTTTTGATTGGTGATTTCTTCCCCTTTTTTAATGACCGTTTTCTTGGCCAGTGCGGTAATGGTCCAGAACAAAAAGAGGATGGTACCTGCACTTGCCAGGGCCGAAGCCACATTCATAAAATAAGCCACTTTGGTTTTATCGCCAAAAGCAAGAGCCGAAAACAACCTTTGGATCATGGAAACTATTGGAGCACCGGGCTGGTGAACGACCTCCATTCGGAAAGCCGAAGAAATAAATTCGCCACAGTCCCAGAAACTTACAGATTGATCTAAAGTTAAGATATAGGTGAGCGCAGCAACGATAAAACAGAGCCAGCCTCCAATGGTGTTGATCCTTGAGTAATTCATAGTTTAATTTTAGTCTTTGATAATAAATGATTTAAGTGGTTCGTAGTAAAAAAAGTCGCATAAAAAAAGAAAATGTTGCACGCTATATGATGATTTTTTTATCTTTGCATCGCAAACAGGAACAGCAGGAAAGAAATTAAAAATATTTTAAAATCACTCTTGCATATTTAAAATAAGGTTCCTACATTTGCATTCCCTTTCGAGGAGAATATCCTTGATAAGTTTTTGTCCGATAGTATAAGGGTAGTACAACGGTTTTTGGTACCGTTTGTCTTGGTTCGAATCCAGGTCGGACAACTAAAATTTAATGTCGGATCATGTTTTAAATGGACATGATCCGATTTTTTTTAACCGTAAACTACACGAACCCATGCCATTGCAGTTTAACCCGGTAAAGCTTTTTTCCGGAACAGGTTCTAAGGGATTATCACTTAAGATTGCCGAACATTACGGCAAGCCACTTGGTAGCGTAACCATTCACAAATTCAGTGATGGAGAGTTTCAGCCTTCTTTTGATGAGTCAATCCGTGGTAGTGATGTTTTTCTAATCCAATCTACTTATCAGCCCAGCGATAATTTAATGGAGCTTTTGCTAATGGTTGATGCAGCTAAAAGAGCATCGGCACATTATATTACCGCAGTTGTTCCTTATTATGGTTTGGCCCGTCAGGATAGAAAAGATAAACCGCGTGTAGCAATCGGTGCCAAATTGGTGGCTAACTTATTAAAATCAGCAGGTATCCACCGCATCATGACGATGGATTTACATGCTGCACAGATACAGGGTTTCTTCGATATCCCGGTTGATCACTTAGATGGATCGGTAATCTTTGTACCTTATATCAAAAGCTTAGGCTTAAAAAACTTAACTATCGCATCGCCAGATATGGGCGGTTCATACAGGGCACGTACTTTTGCCAAGTTTTTTAATGCTGAAGTAATTATTTGCGATAAACGCCGAAAACGTGCCAATGAAATCGAATCGATGTCGATTATTGGTGATGTAACAGGACAGGATGTAGTATTGATCGATGATATTTGTGATACTGCCGGAACCTTATCAAAAGCTGCGGCTTTGATTATGGAAAACGGTGCAGCAAGTGTTAGAGCGGTTTGTACACACGCTGTATTATCGGGCAAAGCAATAGAAACGGTAGAAAATTCGGTATTAACTGAGTTAATCGTTACGGACACCATCCCGTTGAAACAGGAAAGTCCGAAAATTAGGGTGCTAAGCACAGCCAGTTTATTTGCAAGGGCAATTGCCAATGTAAACGAGCACGGTTCAATTAGTGATCTGTTTAGAGTATAACGTTGAGCGTATTGCGATCAGCGCTTAAAACGCCAGCCGCAGAACGCCAAACAATAAAAAAGAGTTTAAATAAGGTGGAAGGTAGAGGGTTGAAGGCTTAAGGTCTTGATACCCGATACTTAATACTGACTACTAATAAATATAAAATAAAAATAAAATGAAAACAATCGCAATTAGCGGTTCTCCAAGAGAGAACGTAGGGAAACGCGATGCCAAGGAACTTCGTTACGAAGGTAAAGTTCCGGCGGTATTGTATGGTGGAAAAGAGCAACAACACTTCGCTGTAGTTATTGCTGACTTAAGAGATGTTATTTATACCCCGGATGTAAACTTTGTGGAGATTGATGTTAACGGTACTAAAACTAAAGCTATCGTAAAAGACACTCAATTTCACCCACTTACCGACGTATTAATGCACATCGATTTTCTTCAGTTGTTTGACGAGAAAGAAATCGTTATGGAGATCCCGGTTAAATTAACAGGAACTTCTCCAGGTGTTAAAATGGGGGGTAAATTAATCCAGAAATTACGTAAACTACGTGTTAAAGCATTACCAGCTGATATGCCACAAAACGTAGAAGTAAGCTTAGAGAAATTAGAAGTAGGTAGTTTATTTCGTGTTCGCGACCTTAAAGGCGAGAAATATGTAATTACTAACACTCCTGAAGATACTATCGTTTCTGTTGCAATGTCTAGAGCATTAAAACAAGCAGAAACTGAAGCTGCTAAAGGTAAAAAATAATCAGGATTCTTAGGATTTCTTGATTTCAAGATGAAGCGTTTCGATTTAATTCGGAACGCTTTTTTTATTTGCATTAAGGTTAATTCGCTAACCACTTAACGCCAACCGCCCAGTCATTCATTAAAAAACTGTTTGAGAATGAATGAGTTAAATTTGCGGCATGGACTCCCGACTTTTCGCTTTAGTCTTTGGTCTTTTCGCTTTAAGCTTCTACCTTTGCTCCATGAAATATCTTATAGTTGGCTTAGGGAATATCGGACCTGATTATACACATACCAGACATAACATTGGTTTTGATATTGCTGATGAACTGGTTAAAAATTTAGATGGAAGTTTCGAGAATATCCGTTTGGCTTATTATTCAGAAGTAAGTTTTAAAGGGCGTAAACTTCATGTAATTAAACCAACTACTTTTATGAACTTAAGTGGTAAAGCCGTAAACTATTGGATGAAGGAGTTAAAAATAGCACCAGAAAATGTTTTGGTGATTGTTGATGATCTTGCATTGCCTCTCGGTAAGCTGAGGTTAAAGCTACAGGGCTCTAGCGCGGGTCATAATGGCTTAAAAAGCATCGAAGAGGTTTGTGGCGGACAAAACTACGCACGCTTGCGCTTCGGTATCGGTAACGATTACCCGAAAGGTAGGCAGGTAGACTTTGTTTTGGGTTTATTTGATAAGAATGAGCAATTAGAACTCCCAGCATTGATTGATAAAAGCGTAGAATTGATTAAAAGTTATGTAACCGTTGGGCCCGCCCACACCATGACGGCTTTTAATAAGTAATTTTTTATAAGAATCGTCATGCTGAATTTATTTCAGCATCTTTGGCAAAACAAATCCTAAAATAAAATTCGGGCTGACGAATAGTTTGGCTGCAATACGCATAATCGAAAAAAAGGTTTTTTGAAGAGCAATTGCAGTAGGTCTTTTTAATGTTCGTCCTGCTTTCCATTACAAGTCCTCGCAGCGCTGTGGCCTTTTCATTTCAATCAGGTCTAAATGGCAGTATCTATATTACTATTGAGGGTAGGATAACATAGTTTGATATAGATTTCTTTTCCTAGTCCATGGTGTGTGTCCTCATAGACCATCTGATATGAAACAGTTCGATAATAAAGGCTATTTCCTTTTTCTGCACCATGCAGCCCCAAATAGTATTGCTGTCCGTGCCACCTAAACCCGATCGCAGTGGTTCCGATGCTTTACCGATAAATTGGTTTTAAAACTAAATCACATCGGAAAAAACGTAGAGCGGGACCGCACAAGCCTAAAAGCCCCTGCACCTGATTTCCAGAAAAAAAATAATGATTAGTGGGGGAGGATGCTTATTGTTTGGTGAGCCACCAGGCACGGAATAGATGAGTGTCATTCTGATGGCTAATTTATTCTATAAAATCAATATAAAGAACGGAAGAATTTAAGCGAAATAAATCCCCCAAGATTATCGTCATTGCGAGAAGGCTTTTTCAGCCGACGAAGCAATCTTTATAGCAAGGATTGCTAGCATGAAAGATTGCTTCGTCGTTCCTTCTCAGCAATGACGATCTTTCTATAGGCATCTGTTATTAATAACTTGGTCGAAGGCCAGCTATCGCAATTACGAAAAGCTTTTAAACAAAAAAAGACCATCTTTCGATGATCTTTTCATAAATATGTTTTAGTTAATGATTATTTAACTTTTTCTTGAGCTCTTGCAATGTAAGCATCAATTAACTGCGCTTCTGCACTCTCAGGGTATTGTGTTTTTACTTTAGTATAAGCATCAACAGCACCTTTAAAATCATTTTGGCTTTCGTTAACCAATCCTAATTTCTTTAAAAACATTGGTGAAGTAAATTTACTTGCTTTATCTGCCGCTTTTTTATAGTAAGTAGCTGCTTGTTTAAAGTCTTTCAATTCGCTGTAAGCATCACCTAATAAGCCTAAAGCCAATGGATCTGCAACCGGGCTACCAGTAGCGCTATATTTGCTTAATGCCTCTATAGCTTGTTTGTATTCGCCTTTACGCAAGTAAATACCACCTAGGTAAAGGTTAGCTAAGTTTGCCGATTTTGTGTTATCGTATTCTTTAGCAATCTGCTCTAAGCCCGGGTAACCACCTTCGCCTTTAACAGCTCTGTTCGATAATGAATCTACACCAACAAATTGTTCTGCTTTGTACATTTTGCTAGCGGCTTCTTCAGCACGACCTTTTAAATACACGCCTTGATACCAAAGATATATTAAAACTAATAAAACTACAGCGCCTGCAATAAACAGTAAGCTCTTATTATTCTCTTGTAAAAATGAACCTTTTTTAGTTGGTTGAATTGTCTGGTTATCTGTTGTAGACATGTTTGTTTAAAAAATTTAAGATTGCAAAAATACATTTTTCAATCAAAGTATCAATCTTTATTTTGAAGTATTTGATTAAACATTAGTTATTTAGGCGCGCAGATTGTAAAATCGTCATGATAATTAGCGTAACAAGCTAATCAGTGTGTTAAACCAGGTTTGGTTGTCGCTAAAAACACCAGTGTGGTTAATCACCAGGTACACCGTTTGACTTTCAGAGCGGCTCACCGTAGATCTGATTCTAATGGGCTGCCAGAATGCACCGAAGTTTTTTGCCGATGAAGCTGGGAATAAATCGTCAAAGCCCATGTAAACTTCTTCTATATGGGATAATGGAAGTTCCAATTGTTCGTCTCCGGTGATAAAAAGGCCATTCGAGGCCAATAGAATATTGCCTTCGTGATTGTGAATTGGCTTTAAAAACGAAAATAAGCCTGCGATTTTTTTAACCCAGCTCAAACTTTCCCCATTGGTTAGTTCATGATCGTAAGACCATAAAACATTCCCTTCTAACATTTTTTGTGCAACCATCTAATTTTCCTTGCTATGAAAGTACAATTTTTTTAAGTGTTATTAACGTTTATTTTAAACAATGGGTGTTAAGAGGCTAAAAAACGGTAAATTTGTGACATATTTATGTGGTTAAAAAATATTACCCTTCTAAATTTCAAGAACTATACCGATGCAGATCTCCATTTCTCGGAAACGGTAAACGTTTTTACGGGTAATAATGGCTCTGGCAAAACGAACATGCTCGATGCCATTCACTATCTCTGTCTATGTAAAAGTTACTTTAATCCAATCGATAGCCAGCAGATCAAAACCAATGAAGAGGTTTTTATGATCCAGGGCGATTTTGATCGTAACGAAAAAAACGAAAAAATTTCCTGCGGGGTAAAACGCAACCAAAAAAAACAGTTCAAACGCAATAAAAAAGAATACGATAAACTGGCTGATCATGTTGGCCTTTTTCCGGTGGTGATGGTTTCGCCTTATGATGTAAACCTGATTATGGAAGGCAGCGAGGAGCGGAGAAAGTTTATTGACAATGTTATTTCGCAAACAGATGCACATTATCTGGATCAACTGATTACCTATAACCGCATTCTGTTAAACCGCAATGCTTTGCTAAAGCAGATCGCCATTACCAGAAAGTACGATCCTACGCTGCTCGAAATTTTGGATGAGCAGTTGATTATAGCCGGCAATAAGATATTTACTATCCGTAAGGCATTTATGGATGAGTTTATTCCGCTGTTTAACCAATATTATACCTACCTTACCGAGAACAGGGAAATTGTAGAACTGAATTATCAATCGCAATTGAATGAGGCTACTTTTGAAGAGCTGTTAAAGAAATCGGTAGAGAAAGACCGTGTACTGGAGCGTACCACAACTGGTATCCATAAAGATGAACTGGCTTTTGTGATCAGTGGAATGCCTTTAAAAAAGTTTGGCTCCCAGGGTCAGCAGAAATCTTTCTTAATTGCTTTGAAGATTGCTCAATACGCATACCTTGCCAAAAACAATGGATTTAAACCTTTGCTTTTGTTGGATGATATTTTTGATAAGCTGGATGATAACCGAGTTCAAAAATTGATGCAGATGGTTTCCCACCATGATTTTGGGCAGATATTTATTACAGATACAGGAAGAGAAAGGGTAAAATCAATTTTTGAAAAAATAGAAGTTGATGTAACTTTGTTCGAAGTAGATAACGGAACGATACAAAATGCGTAAACCCAATGATGTTACAGTAAAAGATGCCATCAGCAAAATGCTGGATGTATACCGTTTGCGCCGTAAATTCGATGAAACTTCGATCTTGTCTATCTGGCCAGAGATTATGGGCACTGCCATAGCCAACAGGACCAAGCAGATCTACATCCACGATAAAAAATTGTTCCTACGCATCGAATCTTCGGTAATCAAAAACGAATTGGTTATGGTACGTCAGGGTATTATCCAGAAGCTTAATGAACATGCCGGTAGTGTGGTAATTACCGATATGATTTTTTTATAGGTGTAAAGAGGTAGTAGAATTAGTATAAATTGTCATCCTAAGGGATAATTTATTGTATAAAAACCAATATAAATTTTTGCAGATGATAGGCTTTGAGGGGCGTCATTCCCAACTCGATTAGGAATCGTAATGCAAGTGCATTAAGATTCCCGCCTGCGCGGGAAAGACGATCGCACCATTAAAAACCTGTCAATGATAGCTTGCCGAAAGACCTGTTTAGAATTAGTTTCAAGCATTTCGACAGGGCTCTCCAGGAGTCCTTTGGACAGCGTGACAGATTTGAATTGAAATTAAGTTAGGACTCAAGACTCAAGACTTTAGACTGTGGACTGAAAAACTAGCCTCTTCCACCAAATATCTTCGATAAAATCCAGATCAGCAGTGCAACCACTACTACAACTACAATTACGCCCACCCAAACGCCGGCTTTAAATATACCTTCTACTAGTTCACAACTGCTTAAGGTAGTGCATAGAAATGCGATCAGTACTAAAGGGAATGCTTTTTTCATATTCATGTTATTTGTAATAGCTAACATCGAATACGGGAGAAAGTTTTAGTAAGCGACTTATTTGCCTGGAATCGTCCTGGTCGTGGTGTCAGATGTTACCATCTTTCACAATAGCCAAATCTACTTTTTTTGTGTTGTCAGATGTTACCATCTGACATGGTATTCAACATGCTTTTTGAAAGAACTGTTTCAATTCCAGTTCAAAAAAACAGCCAGATGGTAACATCTGGCTGCACATTTATCTTTAAGAAATCGTCATTTAATTTCATTAACAGTCAGATGGTAACATCTGACCGCACAAAATACATTATTGGTTATTTCCCGTTCACTTTTAACAATTCAACCTCGAAGATTAAAGTGCTGTAAGGTGGAATATCCTGTCCGGCACCACGCGCTCCGTAAGCTAAATCATATGGAATAAAAAATTTGTATTTAGAACCGGCAGGCATTAATTGTACACCTTCTGTCCAACCTTTAATTACCTGGTTTAAAGGAAAAGAAATCGGTTCGCCTCTATCATAAGAGCTGTCAAATTGTTTTCCGTTCAGTAATGTTCCTTTATAATGAACCAGTACCGAATCGGTAGCCTGTGGTTTAACGCCAGTACCAGCAGTTAAAACTTCGTATTGTAAGCCGCTTGCAGTTGTTTGTACACCTGCACGTTTTTTGTTCTGTTCTAAGAAATCTTGTCCTTCTTTCATAATTGGTGCATATTTAATTTTATTTGATGCTTCTTCAGCTTTGTTTTTTACCGATGATGCCTTGGCTAATGCCTCATTAATACATTGTTGTGCCTGCTGCTGAGTTAAAATAACCTTACCGCCTGTAAATGCATCTTTCAAGCCTTTTAACAATACTTCGTAATTTAGGGTAGAAAGGCCGGTTGTTTTTAATCCCGCGCCGATAGAAGTACCAAAAGCATAACTGGTAGAATCTAAAGTAGATTTTAAACCCGCTGTAAAGGTTGATGTTTTACTTGCGGCTGTAGTTGGTTTTTTGGCAACAGGTTTCTTTGCTGCTGTTTTGGTCTGCGCATAAGATGCAGCAGCGATACCGGATAGACATATCGCTAAAAAAATTCTCTTCATTGATTATTTTATGTGTAATTAATTCCAACAGGTTTAAAGTGCTGGATTATTTTAAGGCCGAAAGATACAAAATAGATAAAACAATAAAACCCCGAATGTTCGGGGTTTTATTGTAAATTTCTTGTGTTGGAACTAGAAACGTTCGTCTGCTTTGAAGAAGAAGTTACCTTCAATTTCTGCATTCTCATCAGAATCTGAACCGTGAACCGCATTAGCATCGATTGACTTTGCATATTTTTGACGGATTGTACCTTCTGCAGCCTCAGCTGGGTTAGTAGCACCGATCAATTTTCGGAAATCTTCAATAGCATTGTCTTTTTCTAAAATAGCAGCAACAATAGGTCCTGAAGACATAAAGCTTACTAAATCTTTGTAAAAAGGACGCTCAGCGTGAACAGCATAAAACTGGCCAGCAGTTTCATCTGTAAGTTTAGTATATTTTAATGCGATGATTTTGAAACCAGCATTTGTAATGTCGTTAATGATCGATCCGATATGGCCGTTTGCTACTGCATCAGGCTTGATCATGGTAAAAGTTCTGTTAGTGCTCATTGTGCTTTTGATATCAATTTTTTTGCAAAAATACGTTTTAATTGATGAATAATCAATAACCATTGCTTAAGATCAAGATTGGCACATAAATAGTGGTATTGGGGCTTTAAATATTAAATAAAGCCTGTTTTTAATATAAGAACTGGCTAATCTTAAAATCCTTTAATCCTATATTAAAATTACTTAGCTTTGCAGCGCAAAAAATATATGCTTACACTAACTGAATTAAAAACATTATTGGCTACGCCACAACGAATTGTGATCACTACACATCACAAACCCGACGGCGATGCGATGGGTTCATCTCTGGGGTTATATGGATATTTAATTCAAAAAGGCCATCATGTTAAGGTAATCACACCAACAGATTATCCTACCTTTTTGCATTGGATGCCAAATAATGGTGACGTAATTATTTTTACAGAAGCGCAAGAAAAGGCGGCCAAGTTGGTGGATGAGGCTTCGCTCATATTTTGTCTTGATTTTAATACCCTAAGCCGAATTAATGAATTAGGCGAATTGGTTAGAGCAGCGGGAGCAAAAAAAATCATGATCGATCATCACCTCGAACCGGAGGATTTTGATGATTACCGCCACTGGGATATTAACGCCTGTGCTGCTGCCCAGTTGGTTTACGATTTTATTGTTAACCAATTGGAAGATAAAGCTGGCATCAATAAAGATGTTGCAGCCTGTTTGTACACCGGTATCATGACCGATTCTGGATCTTTCCGTTTTCCTTCAGCTACAGCCGATGTTTACCGTATTGCAGCTGATCTGATAGATCTTGGTGCCGAGCACTGGAAAATCCATCAATTGGTATACGATAACGCCAGTGAAAACCGTTTGCGCTTTTTGGGTTATTGCCTGTCAAACAAGTTAGAAGTTATAAGAGAATACAACACCGCCATTATTTCGGTTACAAAAGAAGAACTGGCGCAATACCATAGCGCAACCGGTGATACGGAGGGCGTGGTAAACTACGCATTATCGATTAACGGCATCCGTTTAGCCGCATTAATTATTGAACGTCCGGATAAAGTTAAATTATCTGTTAGGTCTACAGGCGATTTTCCGGCCAACGAAATCTGTAAAAAGTACTTTAATGGTGGTGGCCATAGAAATGCAGCAGGTGGCGCAGCAGAAAAACCCTTAGCTGATGTAGTAAACGAATTTAAAACGATATTAGCAGAATATAAAGAACAATTGATTGCTTAAACACAAGAAATAAAACAATAAACTTAAAAAAGTCAAATTAAATAAATGAAAAAGGGAATTATTATTCTAGCAGCAGCCACCTTAGGTTTAGCGGCATGTAACAAAGAGAAAAAGGGAGCCGGTGGGTTATTGTATACCATTCACCACTCGGCAGGTAACGAGAAAATCAAAGAAGGCGATATCGTGAAAATGAATTTTATCCAGAAAAACGATAAAGATTCAGTTTTATCAAACACATTCGATAGCGAAACTCCTGCAGTATTTCCTGCACAGAAAAAAATGTATGCTGGTGATATGAACGATGTTTTAACATTGTTTGGAGAAGGCGATAGCGCTACTTTTAAAGTAAACTTAGATACTATGGCACTTCATAGTAAACAACCTAAACCAGAGCAGTTTAAAAATGATAAGTACATGACTTTTACGGTGAAAATCGAAAAAGTATTCAAGAAAAAAACTGGTGAAGCTGATTCTACTTTTAACAAAAGAGCACAGGAGTTTTTCCAGGCCGATTATAAAGCTACTTCAGAAAAAAAGAAAGCCGCTGAACCTGCTAAATTAAAAAGCTATTTAGAAGATACTAAATTAGCAACCAAAACCACTGCAAGTGGATTACACTACATTATAGAAAATCCAGGCAGTGCAGAAAAACCAGCTTTGGGCGATACCGTACTAATTGATTATACTGGTAGAGTAACTAAGAAAGGTAAAGATGGTAAATACAAAATCTTCGATACAAGTGATGAAAAATTAGCTAAAGCAGAAAACGAATTTAAACCAGGTAAACCTTACGGTCCTCAAAAGATGCCAGTTGGCGGTACAATCCCAGGATTTACTGAAGCTTTACAGTTAATTGGTAAAGGTGGTAAAATTAAAGTGATTATCCCTTCTAACTTAGGTTATGGTGAGCAAGGTGCACCTCAGGTAGGTATCATGCCTTTTAGTCCAATTGCTTTCGATTTAGAAATAAAAGATATTATCAAAGGAAAACCAGCTGCAGCAGCTCCAGTTCAAATGCCAGCTCCGGTAGTTAAAAAATAATTTCTTAAAAATATTTTAAAATCCTGCTTATTATTTAAGCAGGATTTTTTTTGTCTGTCATTTTTTAATACCGAGCCAAGAAATAAAACGTTTCAAAGATTTATAAAAACTTATTATAACCTATCTTTGTAGTGATCTAATAAAATAGTAGGCATTTTGAAAAAGATATAACTACTGTTTTTTAATAAATAAAATTTAAATGAGGAACGGAATTATTATTCTCTTGGCGGCAGCATTAGGCCTGTCTGCCTGTAACAAATTCGAAAAAGGTGAAGGAGATATGACTTACAAGATCTATAAAAGTGACGGTAAGCCGAAAATTCAGGATGGGGATTATGTAAAGTTAAATGGAGTTCAAACGGTAGAAACCAATACCAATCCCGATTCGGTAATGGTAAATACTTACGATAATGAGCGTCCGGCTTTTTTTGCCATTAGCAAATCGATGTTTAAAGGCGATTTAGCTTCGGGATTGAAACTTCTTGGTGAAGGAGACAGTGCTGTTTTTAAATTGAACCTGGATTCTATGGAGAAATATTCAGGCCAGCCTAAACCAAAAGGACTAAAATCAAACATTGCTTCTTTTACAATTAAAATTGAGAAAGTATTGCATAAAGGGAAAGACCCCGATTCTATTTTCGAAGCGAAGAAACGACTTTTCTTTGAATCGGAGTACAAAGCGCTAAATGAAAAAAATAAAGTGGTAGAGCCTGCTAAAATTGCAAAATACGTAGCTGAGAATGATCTAAAGGTAACTACTGCGCCATCTGGACTGCAATATGTAATTTCTGCGCCAGGTAATTCTGAAAGAGCAAGTTTAACCGATACGGTATTAATGGACTACACAGGCCAATTTACCAATAAAAAATCGAATGGAACATTAAATGTTTTTGATACTTCGAATGCTAAAATCGCAAAAGAAGCCGGAATCTTCTCTGAAAGTGTACAATATGTGCCACGCAGCCTACCATTAGGGCAATTACCACAAGGCGTTATTCAGGGTATCCAACTTATTGGTGTGGGCGGTAAGATCAAAATGATTTTGCCATCGAGATTGGGTTTTGGAGAAAATGGTGGCGGGCCAATTAATCCATTTACGCCATTGGTATTTGATGTAGAACTGAAAGGCATTATTAAACCAAATGCGGCAACACCGCTAAGCAAGTAAATACTTGGCATAATTTAAAAGCGCAAGGACTGGTAAAATTTAATACTGGCTTTGCGCTTTTTTGTGTTAAGAAATTGATAATTATGGTGACAAAATAAAATTTTTGTTTAAATTAGATTAACAAAACAAATTTTTATTCTTTTTTTCATTATGTGCTCAAACAGGACTATTACGTTTCTGGGCCTGAAATTAATGCTGTTTAGCATATTTTTCAATCTGTTTATAAAGGATGGATATTACAGGCGTTTAACGGCTTCTCATCGTTGCCCTACATGCAAAAATAACCCCAATACCTCCCAATGGCCTTATTTAACCATTATGAAAAGGCAGGTTAATAATTTATTTGAGGCTACCCAAAAGAAGTTGCTATCTACCTTAGTTAAAAACATAAGATTTAAAGCTGTTGATAGAATGTTTGGTAGGTTTTAAAGAAGTTAAACTTTTTGTTTAAAAATCTTTTTCAACCTGTTTGCCTGATCTACTGGTGAAAGTGGTTAACGTTTAAACTAAACTTTATGGAGAAGATCAAGGTCTTTTTAATTCACGATTATGATGCATTAATGGATAATGTTGAATCCATTCTAAGTGATTCTGAAAGTATTGTTGTTGTTGGCGAGGCCGATTCTGCTGCACTTGCCGTACAACTGATCAGGACTAAAACGCCAGATATCGTGCTTGCTGATGTTAGTGTTAGCGAGAAGGTTGGAGCTGATTTAACTAAATTGATTAAAAGAGAATTTCCCAAAATTAAAGTTATTGTACTTTCTATGCAGGATGATTTTATCAATATCTCGAAAATGATCAAGTCTGGAGCAAATGGCTATCTTTTAAAAAATGTAAAGTTTCACGAACTGCATAAAGCAGTTAATAAGGTTATGCTCGGCGAAACCTATATACAAAATTCCATTACGGCTAAATTTATTAATGGTTACCAGCGTGAAAACCATACAAGAGAAGCGAATATTTTATCACCCCGAGAAGTAGAAATTATTAGGTTAATTGCCAAAGAATACACTTCTGCGGATATTGGCAAGATGTTATTTATTTCGGAACATACAGTAGAAACCCATCGTAAAAATATATGGCGTAAAACTGGCGTTAAATCAATTGTTGGTTTGCTGAATTTTGCGCACGAGCATCAGCTGATTTAATTTTAAAACAGGCCTCACAGGTTTCAGAAACCTGCGAGGTCCGTTCGCATTTTAAGCCTGCGCTTCTAAATATTGCGCATAACAATAGCCTTCTTCGCCATCGTTAGTTCGTACCAGCCACCATAAATCGTTGCTTCTGTTTACGAGGGTAATCACCTCGCCATGGGCAGCCTTACCTACAATTGGTTGATCGGTTCCCGGACCTTTACGGATATTTAGATTACTGCTCTCTGTGATAACTTTTGCGTGCGTAACCGCTGCATCAATGGCCACGTTTACATTCAGAACCAGATCGCCTGAAGTAAAATTTGGATCAATCTGATTGTAGACTTCCCAAAGGTGGTCTTTGGTCGCGCCATCGGCAGCGGTTCCATCTATGTATAAAATCCCATCCTGCTCCCTTACTGCTAAATCTGCTATGCCTGCCGCAGTTGCTGCGTCAGTTAGTGCTTTATATTTATCTGATAATGCCATGGTCGGATTATTTAACGGTTAATTTATTGTCGATTTTTTTAGGTTTTAATGCACTCAAATGCTGCATTAAAGTTATTAGAGAAGCTTTTTTAATCTCCCCGGTTAAGAGAATTACACCGTCTTTAACCTCAGCTTTCACCGTTGGGAAATCTTTGGTTGCATCAGCAACATTTTTAATTAAAGTGGAGTCTTCGGCAATTATAACTGGTACATCTGCTGGTTTAACTGTTAAATTGTTGATTACAGCTTTCACTCCTTTTTCTGCCTTTGCAATTTCTTCTGCTTTGGCCTTTGTGGCTTCATCATCAACTTCGCCAGTTAAAGTTACTTCGCCTTTTGCAACGGCCACCGTAATACCTGCTGCTTCTTTGGCTTGAATTGCAGCTTGGATGGCCGCATCATTTGGTTTGCAGCCTACAAAAAATAGTGTAGTTGCAATAACCATGCTCATTAATAATTTAGTTGTTTTCATCCTTTTGGTTTTATATTGATATTATTTGACAATACAATGCTTAGAAATTAAAGTAATTTCCTTTTTATCGGTGGGATGACTTCGATAAAGCTAATATATGAAATGCGTTTAACTAGAAAGTGAAATCTATTAATTATTTATAAAAAAAAAACGCTGTATATAAAAAGACCTCACAGGTTTTCAAACTTGCAAGGTCTGTAAGGTGTACTAAAACCAGTCTTTAAATGGCTTTACGGTTAAATTGGAATTATAATATTTTTCTTCTTCGGTAACTTCTCTGCTTACCCAATCTGGCAAAGTAAATATTTCGTCTTCACTGTCAAGTTCAATTTCAGCAACAATCAGGCCTTTATTGTCGCCTAAAAATACATCTACTTCCCATAGTTTGCCGCTAAAAGGGATTTCGTAACGGATTTTCGAAAGCTCAGATAAAGAGAAATTATCCAATAATTCTGTGGCTTCAGCAACTGGGATCTCATATTCATATTCCATCCGTGTGGCACCAATCGTCTGACCTTTTATGGTTAAAAAGCCTTTGGTTTCTGTTGCCCTTACACGTATGGTTTTATCTTTATCCGTGAGCAGATAGCCTTGCCTAAAAAGCTTTCCCCCTGGTTTGCTCAGGTTGGCCCATCTTTCATGATCGATTAAAAATTTCCGTTCTATTTCTTTTCCCATTATTTGGAGAGTTGTTCTAAAATGTTCATCGCTGCTTCATTATCTTTCACATTCACAAATATATGGTCATGATAGTAACCCGCGATTACGTTGCAGCTTATACCTTTTTCGGCTAGTGCAGCTGAAAATGCTGCTGTTAGACCTACTGCTTCTAAAGAAGAGTGTACGGTTAATGTGATCCAAGAAGCGATAAAAGTATATTCAAGATCTAAGTGATCAGCAATTTCTTTTTTTATGACCACCGTGGTTGCCTCTTGCTCTTTGAATAAACAAATCGCCAGGCTGATATCTATTGTGTTTGGATTTTCAACCTTACAAAATACAAATTCGCCAGGGTTATGCACTGGTTTCATTGTTTTTAACAGTTTTTGCAAACTTTTTTCTCCTGCCATTTTATCTCGCTCTTTTCTGTAGGTCAGCAATAGGCATACTGATCAATCTTCCGATGGGTTGTTTGCCTCGATAAGTAATTACACGTAACATACTGGCATCTTTTGGTACCTGCAGTGCTGTTGTGTATTTCGGGTAAAAGCGATCGGGAGTAGAGTTGTCGAAGCTGTAATAGATATCCAAACCATCTATTTCCGGAGTTAATTCGATCATTAACTGTTTATCGGCACTGCGCTTTACCGTGAAAATCGGATCGTAAATAGCAGGCGAGTATTTAATCTCTGCGAAATCTAATCGTTTGAAATGCTGTTGTGTGCGATCAACGAAATTTGCCCAGTTTTTCTTTTCAATCGGACTCCAGATCGATTCAGAAATGGCAAATGCACGTGGCCAGACCATATATTCCACCTGACGGAAAGTAAATACCTGTTCTGTCCAAAGGTTGGCCTGTGCACCAATTACATATTGTGCATTTACGCCGGCTGGAACAGGGTTAAACTGATAAGCTTTATTCAACCTTAGCGAGGCATAAACTTTTGGTTCGGTAATCGGATCCGCCTGCATATAATCCAGATATGCAAAATCAGTAGGGCTCATTACTACATTGTGTTTTTCGTTCGCTGCCTGGATACCATATTTCATTCCTCTCCAGCTCATCACGGCTGCTGTTGGCGATACGCCACCTTCAAGAATTTCGTCCCAGCCCATAAACTTTTTACCTTTTGAGATCACGATCTGTTCTACACGTTTTTCAAAATAAGCCTGAACCTGAGGAATGGTTTTTAAACCTTCGCGAAGCATTAAGGCTTTAACCTGGTCGTTCTTTTCCCAGAAATTATGAGGGGCTTCGTCGCCACCCATATGGATGTATTCGAAAGGAAAAAGTTTCGCTACCTGGGTAAGTACGGAATCTAAGAACACATAAACTTTTTCGTTTGCCGGGCAAAGCGTATTATCAACCAAAGCTGTTGGTGGGGCACCACGGCTCCAATCCATTATTTTCTCGCCTGATCGAACTTTATAATTAACTGCATTTGGTGTGCATGATAATTCCGGGTATGAGGCAATGGCAGCTAAACTATGCCCTGGAACATCGATTTCAGGTAATATGTTTACAAAACGTTCTTGCGCATACTGAACAAGCTCTTTAATATCATCCTGTGTATAAAAACCGCCGTAGGTGCGAGGTTCATCAGCGGTAGGTGGGATGAAATCGCCGAAAGTTCCGGTTTTTTTAACACTCCAGGCACCTATTTCAGTTAATTTAGGCAAGCCTTTAATTTCGATCCTCCAACCTTCATCATCTACGAGGTGTAAATGCAAGAGGTTAAATTTATAGCGTACCATATCGTCAATAAACTGTTTTACCTCCTGTTTGGTGAAAAAGTGACGGGCTACATCGAACATTAAACCTCTCCATCCTAATTTCGGATAATCTACAACATCAACACAAGGTGCCTTCCATTTGATATTATTTACTAGTTCCTTGCTTTCTATTTCGGCCGGAAAAAGTTGAAGAAGCGATTGGACTCCATAAAAAATCCCTGCTGGCTGGTTAGCTGTAATTACAACTTGGGTGGGATTAACATTTAGTCTGTAACCTTCTTTACCGAGTTGAGTATCTTCTTGGGTGTTTAAGATCAGTTTAATCGTTGGGTGGTTTGAATTACTCACTGTGCTTACAAATTTCCCTGTAGCGGTAGTAATCCGATCAGAAAGGTAAGTGATAGATTGTTTTAATTCTCCACTCCTAACAGTCTGGATGATTACATTTTCTGGCAAGGTAAAAGTACCTGCCTTTTTCATTAAGGATACAGGCTCGGGGATGATGGCAATTGGTGTTTGTGCAACTGCGCTTTCGGCATCGCCGATTTCAGTTTCTGTAACAATAGATTGAGCGAAAGTATGGGTTGCAAAAAGACAGCAGGAGATAATCAGGAATAATTTTTTCATTAGAATAATTAAAACGGGTTAACCGGATAAGTATAATTCGCAATTTATTAAAAAGATTTTAATAGGAGGTATTTGTGCGGAAGGAAATGTGCAAGAAGCAAAGCGCTGAGCGCATAACGTTTGGTTTGGATAAGAATTGTGATGAAATTTATGGCATTATGAGAGATTTGCCAGTCTGAGCGGAGGCGAAGACTTAATGGCAAAATCTGTCTACTCCGCACACTTCATTTCATTACCAATGACAATTGCTCGTAGCGTATTAATTCACGAAATCCCATTTTTATTTATATTGACGCTATGAAATAAATGAATTACCATTGACAGATTTTAATAAAAGGGTCGTCATTGCGAGGCACGAAGCAATCTTAAAGCGCACGCTGGTAGCGATCGTTGTAAGATTGCTTCGTCGGCTGAAAAAGCCTTCTCGCAATGACGATTTCTCGTAAACTACAAAAACTTTTTCAACCATTCCATAGCTTTTTCATCATCCGTAAATGATTTCATCGGGATGGGTGGAATTTGAAACTTAAACAGGATTTTCATAATCAATTGGGCTAAACCGGGTTTCGAAACCATCGCCATCGCCGTATAAATTTGAGGTAATTGCTCCGTAGAAAACTTTCGTGTTTCTTTGTCTGGAACGGGAGAGCTTTTTAAGTAAATTAACAGTGGAACTTTCTTATTCCCAGTAATTTTCTTCACCAGTTCAACATTGGCCGCAATATTTTCTACTGTACGTAAAATGCTTTTACTGTACGAAATGAGTATTCCATCATCTGTTAACAAATAATCGGCAATTTCGCCTTCAATAAGTTGATTATCGCTGTCGTTTTCCATTTATTACCCTCTTAAATGATAGCCTTTTGGTTTAGTAAAAGCCCTTAATCCCTGATGTGATAGGGTTGCACCAATACCCGAATATTTTCTTCCACTCCAGGGCAGTGCTGCACTAACCCGATCGCAGCAATTCCAATAACCTGATCCGGCATCTAACTGGGACAATATTTTTTCAGCCCTTGCCTGATCGGCTGTATAAACCGATGCCGTTAAGCCATAATCTGTATCCTTCATCATATTTAAGGCCTCTGCATCGTCTTTCACCTTCATAATTCCGATAATCGGTCCGAAACTTTCTTCCTGCATCACCAGCATATCATTGGTAACATCTGTTAGCACTGTTGGTTCAAAATAATAGCCCTTTCCTACAACAGCCTTTCCGCCAGTTAATAATGTTGCACCTTTACTTAAGGCATCCTTAATTTGGTTTTCCAATACCAAAATCTGCTCTTTCCGGGTTAAAGCACCAATATATACGCCATCGGTTGTTGGCTGGCCCATTTTCCAGCTTTTAACTTCGGTAACAAAGGCATTTAAGTAATTTTCGTAATTTTTCTCATGCACATAAATGCGCTCAACTGAACAACAACTTTGTCCGTTATTGTAAAAAGCACCATCAGCCGTACCAACCGCAGCAGAAGCAACATCGGTTACATCTTCAGCAATGTACAACGGATCTTTTCCACCCAACTCCAATTGGCAGGGAACCATTTTTGTTGCTACTTTTTCGTAGATAAATTTTCCCGTTTTATAGGAGCCAGTAAAGAAATAACCATCAAAACTCATCTCTAATAAGGCCGCTCCTGTTTCTTTTGCGCCAATAGCGATATGGAAGATATCTTCAGGTACCCCAGCCTTTTTTAACATTTTTTCAATCTCGATTCCGGTTAAGGTGGCATATTCTGAGGGTTTGTACATTACAGCATTGCCACTCAATAAAGCTGGGATAAATACATTTACCCCAACAAGATAAGGGTAATTCCAGGCGGAGATATTACAAACTACACCCAGCGGTTCGTATTTAACGATTTCTTTAAGTCCCGGTTCATCGGTCATTATTTCATCGGCCAGGTATTTTTCGGCATTGGTCAGCATCCATTTGATGCGGGCTCTTGCACCATTAATTTCGTTGCGCGATTGTTGGAGTGGCTTGCCTACTTCGCTGGTTAATACCGATGCTAATTCTTCTATGCCAGTTTCCATTAAATCACTAAACCGAGCAATAACCGAAATCCTTTCACCAAGGGTTTTGTTGGCCCATTGTGGTTGAGCTTTTTTTAAAGTATCTAATTTAGTTTGGAGCGTAGATGAGTTATCTTCCGCTAAACTGGTAATAATTTCTGCTGTTGCCGGGTTGATGATCTGCATGTTATTCATTTTCTTGCCACAGATTTTTAAAAAAGAGTTTAGGACTAACGTCCTAAATTAGCTTAATGATTACAATCTGTGTTTATCCTTTTTATCTGTGGTTGATATTTAATTTTATCGCATTAATAAAAGCCTCATGTATGTTTTTGCTAAAGGGTCCTTGCTGGTCTTTTAACCGTTCGGGATGCCATTGTACAAATAACAGAAAGGATTTCCCTTCCGGTTCCATCCGCTCCATGGCTTCTGTAACACCATCTGGTGATATTGCGCTCACCACCAAACTTTTTCCTGTTTTATCGGTGCTTTGGTGATGGTTACTGTTCACTAAGCCTTTATCTGTATTCACAATCTGGTTCAGCCACGAGGAAGGATTGATGATGATTTCGTGATATCGGTCTGATTTATCGTGCATTTTTGAATGATCGAATTTTCCCCAGGTTGGGATATCAGGGATTAAAGTTCCGCCAAAAAATACGTTACCCACCTGCATGCCTCTACAAATGCCTAAAACAGGGACAGAATTGGCTTCGGTATAGGTTAAAACTTTAAATTCAAACTCGTCACGCTTTTCATCAATATCATCATCATAACAATAAGGATAATAGTCAGGCTGATTGTAAAAACGGGGATGAACGTCTTCTCCTCCAGTTAAAACGATACCATTGCATTTTCTGATCTCATCGAAGTTGTTGAGCTTGTACCCCAGCTGGATTACTTCCACACTTTTGTTGTAGGATAAAACCCAATCCCGATAGATGTCGAATTTACTACAGTCGGTAACACCAATTATTATTTTATCAGACATATTAATTAATTCCACTGATTTATTTTTTTCCTTTGGGGTGATTACACCGATTTTTAGATTACACTGATTTTAATGGGTTAATAATTCTAAAATCCTATAATTAAGCAATCCTAATCTATAGTGCAGTTAAATACAATTGTTTAAAATCTTCTCTGCTTACCGGTTTAGGATTGTTTGGATGTGCAAAATCTGCAAAAGCTAAATCGGCAAGTGTTTCTATATGTTCATTTTTAACGCCAATATCACTCAATTTATGCGGAATATTCACTTTTGTATTTAAATCGAACAGATATTTTACAACAGCTTCACCATTTTCATCCTTGAGATCCAACGTACGGGCAATTTTTTTAAAACGATCTTCAAAACCAGCAACATTGAACTGCATACCATAAGGAATATTCACGGCGTTGGCCAATCCGTGATGGGTGTCTAACAATGAAGAAAGCGGATGCGCAAGTGAATGCACTACACCCAAACCTTTTTGAAAAGCAATTGCGCCCATCATCGAAGCCATTAACATTTTACTGCGGCTTTCTAAATCGGGATTGTTGGTTGCCCGTTCCAAAGCATCTTTGATCAACGAAATTCCCTCCAGCGCGATTCCATCACACATCGGGTGGAAATTTTTGGCTAAATAAGCTTCCATATTATGTGTCAGTGCGTCCATGCCAGTTGCAGCAGTAATAAATGGGGGTAAATCCATGGTGAGTTCCGGATCTGCAAATACGATCTGCGCCATTAATTTTGGCGAGAATAGGATTTTTTTCTGGTGGGTTTCATCATCGGCAATAATTGCGCTGCGGCCAACCTCACTTCCGGTACCAGATGTGGTTGGGATGGTGATAAAATGTGGAACATCGTTCGTTACGTAAATATCGCCGCCGATTAAATCATCATATTTAAATAAGTCCTCGCGGTGATTAACACGGAGTACAATTGCACGGGCAACATCTAAAGCTGCACCACCGCCAATGCCAACAATACTGTCGCGATTGGTGGCATCCCAAACATCAGTACCTTTATAAACATCACTTTTTACCGGGTTTTTGTGGATGTCGTTAAAAACCTCAACAGCAATACCCTTTGCCTTTAAATCTTCAACAATGGTTTTAAAAAAGGGAAGTTGCGCGATGGTGGGGTCGGTTACAATTAATGGGGCCTTTAAATTGTTCTTGCTTAAGTAGGCGGGCAACTCTTTTACTGCGCCAGCCCCAAAACGGATGGTTGTAGGGAAATTAAACTGATGGATTTTATCAAATATCATGACAATTGTTTTTATTTTTTTTCTCGAGTTTGCGTCATGCTGAATTTATTTCAGCATCTATCCTGCAGAGGTTCTGAATCAAGTTTAGAATGACAACTCTATTAAATAATTTCTAAATATCTTTTTAGCTCCCAATCGGTTACTACTTTAGCATATTGCTTGCATTCCCATTCGCGGGTCATGGTAAAATGATCAACGAAATCTCCGCCCAACAATGCTGCGGCCAGATCAGAATTTTTCATCTTTTGCGTTGCTTCAAATAAATTACGCGATAGTATGCCGTTCGATAAATCGGTATATCCGTTTCCTTTGGTAGCCGCTTGTTCGAGTTTTAATTTATTTTTAACACCATACATTCCTGCAGCCAAACAGGCCGAAAGTGCTAAATAAGGATTGGTATCCGAACCCACTATCCGGGTTTCTAAGCGCGAAGCCTTTTTGCTTCCTGGTAACGCACGTAATGCTGTTGTACGGTTATCGATTCCCCAGGTTACCGTAGTTGGTGCCCATGCGCCTTCAACTAAGCGTTTGTAACTGTTTATAGTAGGGGCAATCATTGGTAAAAGGTATGGAAGGCAATGCAACTGACCAGCGATATAACTTTTCATTATTTCGCTCATTTTATCTGCATCTTTTTCATTGTAGAACAAATTGGCCTTTTTGTCCGCATCCCAGAGGCTTTGATGCACATGGCCACTGCAACCCGGTAAGTTTTCACTTATTTTGGCCATAAATGTGGCAAGGATACCATGTTTATAGGCGATTTCCTTTACGGCTGTTTTAAATAATATAGCGTGGTCGGCAGCTTGCAAAGCAGGAGCATATTTGATGGCTGCTTCGTAAACCCCGGGCCCGGTTTCGGTATGCAAACCTTCAATCGGGATATCGAATTTATTTAGCAGTTCGAACAGATCGCTCATAAACTCATTTCGGTAGGTGCTCCTTAAAATGGAATAACCAAACATGCCCGGGCTTAAAGGTTTTAGATTAGCAAAACCTTTCTCGTGGATTGTTTCTGGCGTTTCCGAAAAATTGAACCATTCAAATTCCTGTGCAAAAAGGGGTGAGAATCCTTCACTTTCGCACTGGGCAATGATTTTTTTTAACAATTGCCTTGGGCAGACAAAATTGGCCTGATCCTGATCGTCAATAAAATCGCCCAAAAAGAAAGGTACGTCATTTTCCCAGGGGATTTTCCGGAATGTTGTCAGATCGATTTTAACCTGCGCATCAGGATAGCCGGTATGCCAGCCTGTATATTTTCCGTTTTCATAAGCCACATCACCTGCATCCCAACCAAAGGTGACATCACAGAAACCCAACCGGCCTTCAACCAGGGATGCGAATTTTTCGGCAGCTACATATTTCCCCCTTAAAATGCCGTCGATATCGGCAACGGCTAATTTTACTTTTCCAGAGGGATGATTTTTAACGTAATCCAGAATTTCTTTGCTCGTACTCATTAATCTGCCTTTTTAAAGATTTTATATAGAAGAAATATGCCTAAAACAATACCCGAATAAATTAAACCCAATTTAAGATTATAAATCAGCATTGCGATGAAAGAAACGCAGGAAATAATTAATGCAATAATGGGAAATAACGGATAAACTGGGGTTTTGAAAGGTCGTGCCATTTCTGGTTTATTTTTCCTAAGTACCATTACCGAAATCATAGAAATGATGTATAAAGTTAATGCACCAAATACAGAAATGACAATAATTTCAGCCGTTTTCCCTGATAAAAGTGCGATGATGCCAATCACCATATTGCCAATTAATGCATTTGCGGGTGTTTGAAATTTAGGAGAAATTTTTCCAAGAATGGCTGGGATACTTTTTACACGGCCCATCTCATAAGTAGAACGACCAGCTGCTAAAACCAATCCATGAAATGATGCGACCAGGCCGAATAACCCGACCGTGATGAGTAAATGATACATCAGGTGGTTATCGCCTGTAATCATCGAAAGGGCAAGCGGTAAAGGCGAATCAGAGGTTTCGCCCGATTTTCCGTTTTTATACACAATAGCTTCCCAACCGCCAATGCCAATGGTGGAGATAAAAATAAGCACACATAAAACAACCAATGTAAATATGCCCCAGCCAAAGCCCTTGCTAATATCGCGTTGTGGGTTCTTGGTTTCTTCGGCTACATTTGCAACGCCTTCAATACCCAGGAAAAACCAGATGGCAAAGGGGATGGCAGCAAAAACACCGCTCCAGCCATTCGGGAAATTGTTATGGACCAGGTTTTCTGTATGAAAATTAGGCAGTGTAATGCCCGAGAACAATAATAGCTCGCCAACGGCCAAAATAGTAATGATTACCTCGAACGAAGCTGCGGCTTTTACACCGTATACATTTAAGGCGGTAAAAATAAAGTACACCGCAATTGCACTGGTAAGAATGGGTACCTGAGGAAAGAAGGCATTAAAATAAGCACCAATGGCAAATGCAATGGCGGGTGGTGCAAATATAAATTCGACCATTTGGGCAATACCGGCAATAAAACCGATGTTTTTACCCAGTGCTGTATTGGCATAATCGAAAACACCACCGGCCTTTGGTATAGCACAGGCCAGTTCGGCATAGCTAAAACTGAAGGTTACATACATCACCATAATGGCAACCGTTGCAATGGCCATACCAAGTGTACCACCTTTTTCGAGGCCTAAGTTCCAACCGAAATACATTCCCGAAATCACATATCCAACGCCAAGTCCCCATAACATAAAAGGGGTAAGTGTTTTTTTTAAGCTATCTTTTTGTTCCATTGGCAGGATTTAAGATTTAATAGGTTTATATGATTTGCTCGAAAATGATAAACTATTAGCTTCGGTACCTGGTGTTTAAAGTAGTAATTATTTTCTAATATTTAGCTAAGGCAGGCAATTGCCCACAAGAATTTTGTCGTTATTTTTTTGAAAATCCCTTTTAGGTGTTTAGCGGTTTTGTTATCTTGCATTACCAAACAATATCTTTATGTACGACAACGCTCTCCAGCCATCTGAAAATTTCAGGAAAATGGCCCGTAAGTCTGTTCAGGCTATTCTACTGTTTATATTAACCTATGTGATATTGGTTTTTGGAGCAGTTTGCTTAACCATATTATGCGCATACGCCGGCTTAATGTTAATCGCTGCAAAACCAATGTTTATTACCATTATGCTGGGTGGCGGTTTAGTTTGCTTTGGCGTGTTGATTTTGGTTTTTCTAGTGAAATTTATTTTTAAGGTTAATAAAATTGACCGATCTCATTTAACCTTGATTAAGAAAGCCGAACAGCCTGAGCTTTTTAAAATGATTGATGAGATTGTAGCAGAAGTAGGGACAGATTTTCCTAAAAAAGTGTATTTATCTTCAGAAGTTAATGCATCTGTGTTTTACGATTCAAGTTTCTGGAGTATGTTTCTTCCGGTAAGAAAAAACCTTCATATTGGTTTAGGCTTAATGAACACCATATCAATTGATGAGCTGAAGGCTATCCTTGCACATGAATTTGGCCATTTCTCTCAAAAAAGTATGCGTACGGGCAGTTATGTTTACAATGTTAACCAAGTGATCTACAATACACTTTATGATAATGAAGGTTATGGCAATTTTACACAGAAGCTGGCGGGCATAAGTAGTTATTTTGCGATTTTTGTGGTCCTGGCAAATAAAATCATAACAGGTATTCAGTTTATTTTGAAGAAAAATTATGATGCCGTTAACCTGAATCATTTGGCGCTATCCAGAGAAATGGAGTTTCATGCCGATACAGTGGCAGCAAATGTTGCGGGCTCTGAAGCCTTAATTACCGCTCTTCACCGCCTACAATTGGCCGATTATTCCTTAAATAACGTTTTTGGTTATTACAATGGCAAAATCAAGGATAAGGAAAAAACCAACAACATTTTTCCACAACAGAAATTTGTAATGGATTTTTATGCTGGTCTTCAAGATATAAAAATTGAGCATCATCTTCCGATTGTAACAGAAGAACATTATGACAAGTTTAATAAAAGTAAACTCGTTCTGAAAGATCAATGGTCTTCGCATCCAAGTACCGCAGATAGGGTAGTACATCTTAAAAAACTAAATTATCCATTGAAGAGCTATGGTTCTGGTATAGCAATAGATTTATTGGTAAAAAAGGATATGGTTCTTCAACAGGTTACAAAAAAACTTTTCGATGCAATAGACTATGGCGATTCTCCGGTTATTGCTGATCATGGCAAGTTTGAGCAGGATTTTCGGGAAAACCAAGAACAATATTCTTTTCATCGGTTATACAATGGTTATTTCGATTTTCGGCATCCCTTAAATGATTTGGATGTAGGTGCCTTTGAAAAGCCTTTATCAGCCCTTCAGTTACAGGTAAATGATTTGTTTAGTGATGAGAACCTGAGTTTAATCTATTTGCAAGACGGTATCAGGAACGATTTGGCTGTGTTAAAACAGATTGAGGAAGAGGCTTTTAATGTTGATACATTTGATTATAGCGGACAGCGTTATACCAAAGCAGATTGCGCCGAACTTATTGCGCGTTTAAATGCTGAAAATGAAGCATTGGAAAGCCAGTTAAAGAAATTGGACCTTCAGGTATTTGAATATTTTTTATCACTTGCTTTTAAGCAGGGTACGGTTGATGTACTTAAAAAGCTTTATGATAATTATAAGGTGATTGATGATTTACTGGAAAATCACAATGCTTGTCAGAATAAAATTGTAGAGGTTACTTCCTTTATGCGTATCAGTACCCCTTTTAACACGATAGAACAAAAGATGTACTTAGTTAAAGATGAGGAAGTAATTTTTAAAGAGCAGCTTGGATGGCTATTAACCAACACTATTTATAGCGCACAAATAATGGATGAGGATAAAGATAAGATAGAGAAGTTTATTGGTGCTAACTATAAATATTTTGCCGGTGGCAGTTATTTCGATTTTCAGGTTGATGATCTTTTCGAATGTATTAATTTGTTCGGTAAAATTATAAACGATACAAGCTTTAAAGCGAAAAAGAAATTGCTTGATTTTCAGGCAGAATTAGAAAATACACGCTCAGGCGAAATAAACAATTTGGTAGCCAGTTAACTATTGTATGTTAAAAAATCTGCAAGCTTTATAAGCTATACAAAGCTTGCAGAAAATGGCCAATAGAATTTGGTTCAGATCTATTCCGAATCGCGGTTTTTATTTACAAGCTGGCTGTCTCTCGTATTTTTCTGCACCGTAATGGCACCAAACAACGAGAGTAAAAAGGCAAAGGCATAAAATCCTTTTTCGCTTGGTAGTAAAGTAGCATTCCACAAGCCAATTACCAATAAAGTGATGGTTAAGAGCGTAGAAAACCAACTGATACCGTAATAAATTTCAGTAACTGGAATTCCTTCCAATTTATCGCGAACAGCTTTTTGTAGGGAGATTACGGCGAAAAGGCCGAACATCAATACGGTAAAATAATATCCTTTTTCATTGAGAAGCATATCAGAACGCCACAGGCCTACAATAAAGCCGATCATTCCGATGCCTAATGCAAGCCAGGCAGCTGCCACGAATGCATTCGATGGTTTTTGATTCATTGTTTTGAGATTTAATTTAATTCAATAGACAACGCTAAAGATTGGCAAAAGGTATAAAAATTAAAAGACAGTACCTTAAATTATTTTGGAAGACTAACACCCTAGGGATAAAAAATCAAACAAAATCCCATCTTTTGCATTATAGCTGTATAATCTTATCTTAGTTATATGCGAACATTGCTTACTTCTGCCCAAATGCGTAATGCCGATCAGTTTACGATTGCGAATAAACCAATAGCATCAATCGATCTGATGGAAAAAGCTGCGAGGGCTTTTGTTCAAACTTTTTTAAGAGATGAGTTCGATACGAATAAAAGTGTTGCTATATGCTGTGGTAAGGGAAATAACGGGGGAGATGGATTGGCCATTGCCCATTTGCTTATCGCTAACGGATACGAGAATATAAAAGTTTACATCATCAACTTCAGTAAAAAAGAAAGCGACGATTTTGCCATCAACCTACAGCGGATTGAAGAAACGAGATGTAAAAAAACGATCATTAATCAGGTTTCTGACTTAAAGAATCTGAAAGCCGATTTAATTATCGATGCCATTTTAGGTTCTGGTTTAAATAAACCTTTAAGCGGAGAATATGAACAATTGGTTCAGGTCATTAACAAGCTGAATAAAAAAGTGTATGCAGTTGATGTACCCACTGGTTTTTTTGCGGAAGGCAAGCTGCCTAAAGATTACAACGGTATAAAAGCCTATAAAACAATTTGTTTTCAACGGCCGAAGATTAACTTTTTCTTCCCCGAGTCGGCCATGGCGACTGAAGAATATGAGGTGGTTGATATTGATCTAAATGAAGCTTTTATCCAAAAACAAGAGGCAGATTTTTATTTGGTGGAAGAAAGCGATATTGAAAAGATCCTGAAACCCCGAAAATTGTTCAGCCATAAAGGTACTTACGGCCACGCACTGATTATCGCGGGAAATACCGATACTATGGGTGCGGCCTTATTGTCTTCGATGGCCTGTTTACACACAGGGGCGGGATTAACCACAGCCTGTATTCCACAGAGCGGATTAATCGCCTTAAACACCGCTTTACCAGAAGTAATGGCGCTGCCAAGGGACGAATACACGCGGATAGAGAATCCAAAGAAATACCAGGCAATTGCTATTGGTCCAGGTTTAGGTACTGAAACTGAAAATGAAAGGCTGCTCGAAAGTTTGATTATCGCCAACCAGGCAATGATCATCGATGCAGATGCTTTAAATATTCTGGGCGAAAGACCTGATCTAATCGATAAACTTCCTGCAAATACCATTCTTACCCCACACATGAAAGAGTTCGATCGGTTATTTGGTGAACATGATAACTGGTGGGACAGGGTGCAAACGGCTACACAACACGCCAGACAACTGAAGATCGTTATCGTGCTTAAAAACCAGTATACTTTTATCTGCCTACCAACAGGTAAGGTGTTCATCAACCCTACTGGTAATCCGGCAATGGCGCAAGGGGGGATGGGCGATATTCTTACTGGCATTGTTGCAGGTTTTGTAGCACAGCAATATACCGCAACAAATGCCGCTATTTTAGCTTGTTATATTCATGGAAAAGCGGGCGATCATCTGGCGCACGAACACTTTGTGGTTACCGCCTCTCAGCTTGCGTCCATGGTGTCGAAAGAAATTAAAACACTCATATCAAATTAGTTTGTTTGTTATGTGCAGTTAGCCACAATTGTGGAGAAAAATCGGCATTAATCTACTATACTTCTAGTTTATAATTTATAGTTTAAGGGAATATTTAAAATAACAGATATCTTAAAAACGGAAAAAACTACTATGGCACAAAAAGAGTACACGCTGAATGAATTAATTCAGGAATCGGCAGAGAATCCAAATGAAAACGATTTTTTCGAATTAGAGAAACCTGCCATGCTGGAGGTAAATCTAAAAAATCAAAAAATATTGGCAAAAGCAGGTTCGATGGTTGCTTACATCGGAAATATCGATTTTAAAAGAGAAGGTCTATTGAGCAAAGGTTTGGGCGGTTTGTTGAAGAAAGCCATATCTGGTGAAGGTACTTCGCTAATGCACGCCACTGGAACAGGTAAACTATATTTGGCCGATGAGGGCAAGAAAGTAAAAATCATCAAACTCCAAAACGAAGCGGTTTTTGTAAATGGTAATGATGTTTTGGCTTTAGAAGACAATATTAAAAACGAAATAAAAATGCTAAAAAGCATTGCAGGCATGATGAGCGGTGGTTTATTTCAGGTTAAATTATCGGGCAGTGGCTATATTGCCATTACCACACATGGCGAACCTATTTTATTAAGGGTTACCAGCAATCAGCCTGTGTACACTGATCCTAATGCTACAGTAGCCTGGTCTGAAAACTTAACGCCAAACATTAAAACCAATTTAACTTTCGGGTCTTTTATCGGAAGAGGAAGTGGCGAATCTTTCCAGTTAGAATTTTTTGGCGAGGGATGGGTTTTGGTACAGCCTTACGAAGAGGTGAAGTACGCAGCGAAATCTTAATCATCGAATCGTCATCTCGAGCGCAGCGTTCCAGAGGAACTCCTTTGGAGGAGAGATCTTTATCAATAAGTTTTCTCCCTGCATGCGTTATTCGGGCAACAAGTTATGCTCAATAGAGTATTCCCTTAAACAGCAGTTATCCATTTTTTGGGAAAGCAATTGCAGCAGTATTTGGGATTAGATAGTCCTGCCATTCGCTTTACCTCTCTACGTTCGGTGTTCGCTGCTGTCAGGTTTAGGCGGCGCGGCCATCCATCCTATTTAGGGCTGCAGGGCGCAAAACCATTGCCTTAAACGGCTATCCTCTTATTTGCAAGAGACAATCGGTTTTGGTGCGGCCGTATGAGGAAGTAAAGTACGCGGCGAAATCTTAATATAGTAGCATCGTCATTCCCAACTTGATTGGGAGCCACGTAGTGCTTATGAATGCCTTTGAAGAGAAGAAAGCTTATGAATAATCGTAATGCAATAGGCTTTAAGATTCCGGCCTGCGCGGGAATGACGGCGTAATGCTTGCAAAAAACAAAAAATCCAGACATCGATAAAATGTCGGGATTTTAATATAATTGATTAAATGATTTCTATTTAAACACCACCCATTACGGTTAATTTATCCATTGTTGGATTAACACTTCCGCCCATAGGCTCTAGGGTTACTGCAAAAGCCTGTGCTTCCTGAATAGTCTGCATTTTTACCAATGCCTCGTTATTAGTCGAATCCGTTTTGCCGAATACGCCTAAACTTACCGGTTTGCCGTTTACCAAAGCCCATAACTGATATTGATGTGCTGCATCGGTTTTTGGTAAATCCATTGCTACATAGTTAATCAGCACACTTTTATCTTTCTTGTTCCAGTAAACTTTCATTTTCGAGTTCGGGCTAAAAGCCTGGCCAGCCATTCTGATGGTTGCCCATTCTTTGCTGTCGGCCATTGCAGCCATATTATCTAAACCCTGGTTTTCAAATTCTAACTTGCTTACTACGCCAGCAAATTTTTGTTTATCCAGGTTCAAACTCGCAATTTGGTCGTGTGCAGCATTTAACCTGTTATACGTAATAAACAATGCCGCTGTACTTACTACCAATAAAGCTATACAAGCAACTAAGGCGTAACGCAAAGTTCTTACTTTGGCATCACTTCCATCTAAACGTATAATTCTTGGTTCTTCTGTATAAATTGGTTCGGGTTGAACATTCACATGCTCTCCAACTTCACTTAACCCCAACTTTTCGAATAATCTTGTTTCTACATCTGCAGATGGTTCTACAGCATTTTGCATAGCATATTGCTCCATAGCTTGCTCAATGGCAGCTATTTCATCTCTTACCTCAGGGTGTTGAGATGCCATTTCCTCAACCTGCAACGCTTCTTCAGGTGATAAATCACCTAAAACGTACAGCTCAAGTACTCCAGATTCGATATATGCTTTTAAATTTTCCACGCTCAATTAAAATTCCTTCTCAATTCAATAATAGCCAACCGGATTCGGGTTTTCACCGTACCTAATGGCAGATCTAACTTTTCTGCGGCTTCCACATGAGTGAAACCCTTGTAATAAACTAAATCAAGAACTGCTTGTAGATCCGGTTTAAGGTTCTCTACAAGTTGCTTAACTCCAAGAATATCAGGATTAAACGTTACCTTGTTTTGTTCATCAACGAAACTTACGTTATTTTCTATATCTTGGTTTTTGAGTGAATTCTTAAAGTCTTTAGAACGTAGTTTGTCGATTGATAAATTGCGGGCAATGTTCATCATCCACGTAAACAAACGTCCTTTGGTATTGTCATAGTGTGCAGCAGATTGCCAGATTTTTACAAAAGTTTCTTGTAGTACATCTTCAGCAAGCTCTGTATGGGTGATAATGCGCGAAATAACGCCATAAAGCGCTGACGAATACATGCTGTACAGTGTTTTTAGAACCGCGGGATCTTTCGATTGCAGTGCTTGAACAAGTTCAGGCTCGGTTAGGGTTAATTTTTTTAATGCAGTCACTATTGGTTACTAAGATACAATACAGAACAGTAAAAGCAAAAAAATGTTTTTTTAATGCATTCCGCCAGGGAGTACAATTATAAAATATTTTAAATCCCTACTTATATAAGTGAATTATGCAATCCCCTCAATTGGAAAAAGGTGTTTTTCTGCATGATAAGATGAGCGTACCAGCGGGCCGCTTTCTACATACTTTAAACCTTTTGCTAAACCGGCTTCTTTATACATTGCAAAAGTATCTGGATGGATCCAGTCTACAACAGGATGGTGGTTACGTGTAGGTTGTAAGTATTGCCCCAAAGTTAAGATATGCACACCATTGGCAACTAAATCGTCCATGGCTTCGAAAATATCTTCTTCGGTTTCGCCTAAACCGAGCATAATACCTGTTTTTGTTCTTAAACCAAATTCAGAAATTCTTTTTAAAGCCTCTAAACTTCTGTCGTATTTAGCCTGGATCCGCACTTGTTTGGTTAAACGCTTAACCGTTTCCATATTGTGCGAAACCACTTCTGGTCTTTCTTCTAATACGCGGTATAAATTATCCCACTGACCTTTAAAATCGGGGATTAAGGTTTCTAAAGTAGTAATTGGACTTTCTCTGCGGATAGCCTGTAAGGTTTCTGCCCAGATGATTGAGCCGCCATCTTTTAAATCATCGCGATCTACCGAAGTAATTACACAATGTTTAACGCCCATTAATCTTACCGAATCGGCAATGCGGTTAGGCTCGTCAACATCAACAGCCAAGGGGCGGCCCGTGGCTACAGCACAGAAAGAACAGCTACGGGTACAGATGTTGCCCAAAATCATGAATGTTGCCGTGCCTGCACCCCAACATTCACCCATATTAGGACAATTTCCGCTTTCGCAGATGGTATGGAGCTTGTGCGTGTCTACTAAACTGCGAACTTGTGCATATTCTTTACCAACTGGTAATTTTACACGCAACCAATCTGGTTTACGTTTTACTTCAGTTACAGCAGGTACTACCGGTAAATCAATCATGGTACAAAGTTAATGAATAGGATTGAAATGTTACAATGCTGAAATGTTTGGAGGTTGTAATAATTGGGGTGATTGTTAATTGCGGGTTGGCTAACTAGCGAGGTATGGCCGGGCAGGGGCGGAGCTAGACTTCGCAAGTTTAGCAAGGGCCTGTCTGTAGTGTCAGATATTTCTATCTGACAGTTTGAAATAATTAAACCACATTCATTTCAAACGCGATCTGTCGTTTATTTTCCTTAAAGCCAAGCCGCTCGTAAAATTTGTGGCTTTCAGAGCGTTTAATGTTACACCTTACTTTTAGTTTTTTTACTTGATGCTTTTTAGCCCAAATGTTTACATTTTCGATCAACTGCTTCCCGATTTTTAGGTTTCGGTAATTTTCATCGACAATTAAGCCTCCAATTTCGATAAATGGATCAGATTCTATCCTTAAGGTATAAAAACCGTGAATCCAGCCTACTACTTCGCCATTAACTAAAGCAACAAATGCGCAGTTTTCGTTACTGTTATTTATGCATTTAATTCTGGCTGATGTTTGCTTGATGTCACTTTCGTAACCCAGTTGTGTAGAAAGTGTGGCTACGCTTTCGGCATCTTTTTCCGAAATTTCTCTGATCTGAACCATTTTTTACTGATGTTTTGATAGATGAAGCTAAAATTAAAGATAAAATTTTGTTTTTACCGTCAGATGGTAACATCTGACAGCACACCGCGTGCCAGGCCAACTTGTGAAGTCTCACAAGGGCAAACGCTGACGGACTTCGCAAGTCAGCGACGGTTTTTCAAGCCAAAAGCACAGAAATAGCCAAGCTAAACTCTATTGAAGCGGCAGCCTGAGCCCCTTCGGCGAAGCTACAGCGTAAAAAGGGACTGCTGTACCCGATGAGCAGTAATGCACCTTTTCTAGTGTTGGAGAAAAATCAACACTATAAATAAATATTGTTTTACTGTCAGATGGTAACATCTGATAGCACGGATACCACTTATAAATGTTAGTTAAAAATCATAAGCGAAACATTGCAACTTTTAACGTTTTAACTTTCTAACTTAATATTACATTTGCAATATGAATACTGGCTTACAGCTTTATAATACGCTTTCGCGCAAAAAAGAACTTTTTCAACCCTTAAATGCACCCAATGTTGGGATGTATGTTTGCGGTCCTACTGTTTATAGTGATGTACACTTGGGCAATTGCCGCACGTTTATATCTTTCGATTTAATTTTCAGGTACCTTAAATATGCTGGTTATAAGGTGCGTTATGTACGTAATATAACAGATGCAGGCCATTTAGAGGGCGATAGGGACGAGGGCGACGATAAGTTTGCAAAACGTGCGAAATTAGAGCAGCTTGAGCCGATGGAAATTGTGCAGAAGTACACTTTAGGTTTCCATGATGTAATGCGCATGTTCAACACGCTGCCGCCAAGTATCGAACCTACCGCTACAGGGCACATTATTGAGCAGATCGAAATGATTAAAGTAATTATAGCTAACGGTTACGGTTATGAGATTGATGGCAATGTGTACTTTGATGTGGAAAAATATAGCAAGGAATATAATTATACCATTTTAACCAACCGCAATCTGGAAGACATGCTGAACAATACCCGCGAACTGGGTGGGCAGGATGAGAAACGTGGAAGGTTAGACTTTGCGCTTTGGATAAAAGCGAAACCAGAAACCCTGATGCAATGGCAATCGCCATGGGGCATGGGTTTTCCGGGCTGGCATATCGAATGTTCGGCCATGAGTGCTAAATATTTGGGTGCCGAATTTGATATTCATGGTGGTGGAATGGATTTGGCGGCAACACACCATACCAACGAAATTGCACAATCTGAGGCTTGCAGCCATAAACAGCCTGCCCGCTATTGGATGCATACCAATATGCTTACGGTAAACGGTACGCGGATGTCTAAATCGGCCGGCAATGGTTTTCTTCCTTTAGAGTTATTTACGGGTGATCACGCTTTATTGAAAAAAGGCTTTAGCCCGATGACGGTTAAGTTTTTTATGTTGCAGGCACATTACCGCAGTACATTGGATTTCTCGAATGAAGCTTTAGATGCTTCGGAAAAAGGATTCCGCCGCTTAATGGCTGCTATTGGTTTGTTAGATAAGTTAACGGTTTCTGAACAGAACGATTTCGATATCGATGCATTGAAAGAGAAATGCATCCACGCGATGAATGACGATTTTAACAGTCCGATTTTAATTGCCGAACTGTTTGAAGCGGTAAGGATTATCAATACCGTTTACGATGGTAAGGGCAAAATCTCTGCAGAAGCATTAGAAAAGTTGAAGCAATTGGTTAACGATTTCGTATTCGATATATTAGGACTGAAAGATGAAGATGCCGGAGGTAACGACTTAAATGGCGTTCTGGATATGGTGATTAACTTAAGGACCGAAGCAAAAGCGAATAAAGATTACGCCACTTCCGATCGCATCCGTATTGGCTTGCAAGAGTTGGGGATCCAGCTTAAAGACGGCAAAGAGGGAACGACCTGGAGTAAAGCGTAGTTAATCCCAAGTCTGTAGTCCAAAGTCACAACTCGATTTTAACAATGAGAAAAATTGGTTTAATAGGCGGCATTAGCTGGGTATCTACTATAGATTACTACCGTTTTATAAATGAGGGTGTAAATGAGCGTTTGGGTGGGTTAAATTTCGCTGAATGTTTAATTTACTCCCTTAATTTTGGCGATGTTCAGGACAAAACCTGGGAAGGATCGTTTGATCTTTTGCTCAACGCTTGCGAAAGCTTAAAACGAAGTGGGGCAGAAGCAATTGTACTCTGCGCCAATACCGCCCATCTTTTTGCCGATCAGTTACAAGAAAAAATAGCTTTGCCTGTTATCCATATCGGTACCGAAACTGCTAAAGCCATAAATGCTACTGGAATTAAAAATATAGGACTCCTGGGGACCGTATTTACCATGGAAAAGGACTTTTATATTAAAAAACTCGAAGACCATGGGTTAAATGTTTTAGTGCCTTCAAGAAAAGAAACCCGAGATTATATACAGTTTACCCTTAAAGAAGAATTAGGTAGAGGCGTGATATTGGAAGAAACCAGGGCACAATATATCCAGATAATTAATGATCTGATCAAAGAAGGAGCTGAGGGGATAATTCTGGGGTGTACCGAAATTCCAATGTTGATTAGTCAGGATGATTTTGATATTCCCGTTTTTGATACTACCAAAATCCATTGCGAGGCCATTGTGGATTATATGCTTTCGTAACTATTCATTCATTTATTGCGCGTTCAAAGGGCGATGAGTTAAGGGCAGGAAAACAAATCTCATAGGTTTTTAAGCTCAACGAGAAATCCGTCCCCTTTGAAGGGGGCAGGGGGATGAAGATGAACGACTAAATCCAACTCATTACACTACTTCAAACAATTCTCCGTTAGATTAAACGATGAATAAAAAACTTTTAATACTGCCTTTATTAGCATTAATTGGCTTTCAGGCATGCCAAAATAAATCAAACAAAAGTGCTGATGAAGGTGAAGGAAAAACACTGAATTTATCTTCCCCTGATTTTAATACCGATAGTGCTTATGCTTACACCAAAGCTCAGGTAGATTTTGGTCCGAGGATTCCGGGTACTGAAGCTCATCAAAAATGTGCCGATTATTTAGTGGCTAAACTCAAATCGTTCGGTGCTGAAGTAAGTATCCAGGGCGAGAAAACACAAACTTATGATGGCAAAAGCTTTCAGTTGAAAAATATTGCTGCGGCTTTTAATCCGGATAAAAAGAACAGGGTTTTAATTACTGCCCACTGGGATGCCCGCCCATTTTCTGATCAGGATACTGATCCTGCAAATCATGCGAAACCTTTCGATGCAGCAAATGATGGTGCGAGTGGGGTGGCAGTGATTTTGGAAATGGCACGTCAGATTCAGCAGAAACAGCCAGATGTTGGAGTCGATTTTGTATTGTGGGATTTAGAAGATTATGGCAAGGCCAATGATGAAACAGCAGATGAAACGACATGGTGTTTAGGCTCTCAATACTGGGCTAAAAAAGCAGTTGCGACAGGATATAAAGCTTTGTACGGCATTAATCTCGATATGGTCGGTGGTGGTAGCGCGCAGTTTACGCAGGATGAAATCTCCCGTCAGGCTGCTCCAAACGTAGTAAACAAGGTTTGGGACATTGGTGATGAAATTGGTTATGCTTCTTACTTTACGAAAATTCCAAGCGGAAAATTGGTTGATGATCATTTTTGGATGAACAAAGCAGGCATTCCTTCTATCGATATTATCCATTACAATGATAACAGTGGTTTTTATATCAATTGGCACACGCAATTGGATAACTTGGCCAATATCGATAAAAATACCTTGAAAGCCACTGGACAAACTGTTTTAGAAACCATTTATAGAGAAAAATAAGTGACCTTAATGTGTAATTGTTAATTACTTTTAAGGCCATGCATTAAAGAAAATTTTATATTCGCCAAACAATATTATCTTAATTAATAATGAAACAATTATTTTCAACTGCAATAGCTTCGCTTTTAGCCCTAGGTGCTTTTGCCCAAAAAAGCGACGGAACAACCAAATCTCTAGTAAATGCTGAGAAGGATTTTGCTAAGTCAATTGCCAAAAATGGAGATAAAGAAGCTTTTATAGACTATTCATCAACGAGTACCTTAGTGTTTAGACCAAATCCTGTTAATGCCAAAACTTTTTACGCGGCTAAGGCAAATGCTGAAAACAATGTAACCTGGACGCCAAACCTAGCGAAAGTATCACGCAGTGGCGATTTAGGTTTTACTACGGGACCATATGAAGTTGGTACTTCAGAGAAAAAATATGGTCAATACTTATCGATCTGGAAACCAGAAAATGGCAGATGGAAATTAGCTATTGATTTAGGAACTGAAAGCAATAAACCTTTGGCCAAAGTTACGCCACAGTTTATTGAACCTAAAGATCATGTTGCACCAAAGTTCTTAAATGAAAAAGAAATTAAAGCCGGAAAAGAAATTATCTTAACCACCGAGAAAACATTAAATACATTACTAAAAACGCATGGAATTGCGGCATTTGGCGGTTTTTTAACCAGCGATGCCCGTTTACTTTTTCCGGGTAACGAAGCTATTGACGGAAAAGGAAAAATTATTGCTTTTTATAACGGAATGATCAGCAAAATTAACTTAAAAACAACAGGCGTAGATAAAGCAATCGGTAGTGATTTGGCTTATACCTATGGCGTTGCTACCATTGATTACAAGGCCGATTTACGTGAAAGTTTTAACTATGTTTTCGTTTATGAAAAGGGAGCTGATGCAAGCTGGAACTTAATTGTACAGGCCTTTGTACCAGCAGAAAGATAAATAACAAATGTGAATTAAAGAGGGCTCTCCATAAAAAGAAGCCCTTTTTTTATTTCTATATTTTGCTTGCTTTATGGTCCGATCTGGCCCTGATCCGATTGCTATCGGATGGAGTGGTATCTTGAAGCGTAGCCAAAAGATATAACGGAAAGCAGGAATAAACATTAAATAGAAGCACAGTTTTTGCGCTCCAAAAAATTATTACTACCAATAAAATTATTCATTTTACGTTTAAAATTCATGCATAAAAAATTACTTCTGCTCTCAACCCTGATTTTATTGTTTTTTAATGCTTCTGCCCAAAAAAAGAAATTCGATGTACAGGGTAAAGCTGGTGCACGTGGTATTATGCCCGAAAATACCATTGAAGGAATGTTAAAAGCGATCGATTTAGGCGTTACCACCTTAGAAATGGATGCCGTGATCTCGAAAGATAAGCAAGTAGTGCTTTCACAAGAGCCTTACTTTAACAATGAGATTTCTTTGCTGCCCAACGGTAAGCCGATTACTTTAAAAGATCAAAAGAATTATAACATCTACAAGATGGATTATGAGGAGATTAAAAAGTTTGATGTTGGCAGTAAGGTTCATAACCGCTTTCCTGGACAGATGAAGTTTAAAGCTTACAAACCGCTACTTTCTGAAACAATAGATGCGGTTGAGGCTTATGTTAAAGCACACAAACTCGCCAAGCCTGTATATAGTATCGAAACGAAAACAATTAAAAAGGGCGATAACGAATTTCATCCCGAGCCTGCAGAATTTGTAGAACTGATTATGGAAGTAATTAATTCGAAAAAACTTGCCAAAAGAGTGATTATCGAATCATTTGATATGCGTACGCTGCAATACCTGCACGAGAAATATCCCAAAATACAAACCTCGTTATTGATTGATGAAAAAGAACCCTTTGAAGATTATATTGAGAAGTTAGGTTTTAAACCAACTATTTATAGTCCTTACTCGGTTTTGGTTGGTAAGGGTTTGGTAGACCGCTGCCACGAAATGGGTATTAAAATTATTCCATGGACGGTTAATACAGTAAAGGAAGTAAAATATTTTATGAGCCTTGGAGTAGATGGTATCATTACCGATTTCCCCAACATTATGGGGCAGCTTAAATAGTAAGAAATAAAGGAGTACAAAAAAAGCGTTCAGATTTTAAATCCGAACGCTTTTTTTATGCTTTTATAACTGGAAAATCCTAGTGGTGTGCTTCTGGTTTTTCGTGCGCTGCTTCAGTTTTTTCATGATGAGCAGGAGCTTCTTCGTGGTTAAAGATTGGTCTGGTGAAATAGACACACAGTAATAAGACCAGAATCCATGCAGCCAGTGGTAAAGCCCAAATGCCTTTTGTTTGTTGAACCGATGTGTGTGAATCGTGAGCTGACATATCGAATATTTTTGATTTAAAGATTAATGCTTTGTAATTGTGTGGCAAAGATAGTAACAAAATTAAAATAACAAGCGCAATTTGGCGAATAGTATTTTAAGATAACCCAGCTGACTAAAAAGGATAAAAGGCATTGCCTTTTATCCTTGCAAATCGTAAATCATTGCTTTGGTACTGTTCATTTTACTTTTAATGCGGTTTTGGTGCTCTTGTAAAGTGCTTTGTTCATCTTGAATGGCATTAAACAATTCTGCTTTTTTGAAATAATTTGCCGCTTCAGTAAAATTTTGCTGTTGCTCGGCATGTAGGCCCAAACATTCGTAAATATGTGCTTCGCAAACACCAGGTACAAGTAAAGCCTTTTCTGCAACCTGTTTCACCAATTTGTGCATTTTAAGTGTAATAACAAGTTCCAGATAGGGTTTATAAACCTCTGGGAAATCCGAATCTAGCTCAATGCAGCGTTTGTAATAATAGCCCGCGGTTTTATAATCTTTAAAATGATGCTGATAAATATCGCCCAACTGAAAATAAGCCCTTGCATAATCAGGGTCGAAAACTATAATTTCGTTAAAATACTGAAGTGTCTTAGGTAATTCGCCCCAGTGCAGTTCTTCAATGGCCTGTAGATACTTTTCTTCTACAGTGGTATAAATGTCCATAACGGATATAATTAATTTTGATAAGCGGTTAAATGCTTAGCAAATGCGTAATAAATTGATTTTTAAATTTGGGTTTTTGTTTGTTGAAACTTAAAACCGCGTTAAGGGTTGAGAAGGAAATTTAAGCCAATACCCAAGCCCTTTATGCCACAAGACGGGCTAAAGCTTAATTGTTGGATATGTAGTTGACGTAGCATTTCTGTAAATTTTGATGCAAAGATATTTATTTTCAGTGAATTGCAAATTTAAAAATAAAATTTTCTAATGAATTACATGTGCGAGATAAATGATGCAATAACTCAGTAAACAAAATGCACTATTATAATTTAACGAATGGAACAGGTTTTTTAAACGTTGCTGCGTATCGATAATTTTAGCCGCTATAAACCAAAAAAACAAGGAGATGCCAATATCTAAAAAGTCGAAATGGCCATTGGTAATGTGGAATAATTGAAACAGTTCGAGTGCTAAAACGAATAAAAGTGGAATGAAAACACAATTGATGCGTTTTTTGAAAAGATCAAAATAAAATTCCTTTGAGGTTAAGGTGATGCAGAAAACCCATAAACCCTCAGGAAGTGAATAGATCAGGTATTCGTTTAGTGGCAAGCTTGCTGTGACAGCCTGTTTCAGGCTTTGGTAGGTTTTGAAAGAGATCAACTGAATGATAATCTGATTCACCAGGGTTTTATCAGTCCTGTAAAATACATATATGAACAGGCTAATTATCAAGGAAAAGAAAATGTACCAATAGTGCTTTTTCAAGGTTTAGTGAAAATTCGAATTTTAAAATAGGAGAGTGGCTTTAAAGTGATTTCTTTTTCAAGCTTAAATTGATTAATCGCTTTAATATGCTCTATGTAAAATAAAGATTTTAAATGGAACCATCCAGAACAAAAATTAAATAGCCGATCCAGGTGTTTTAGCCAATTATTTGGCGTAAAGTGGTTTAGAATTAATAGTTTTCCACCTGGTTTTAAAACATTGTGGCATTGCATCAGTAATTTTTCAGGTTGATCTGCAACAGCAATTATATGCGATAGCACCACATAATCGAAATTATTCTCTGCAAATTCGAGCTGCTCGCCATTCATTTGAAATAATTCGAATTCATTTGTTGCATTTTTTTTAGCCACATTTAACATCGAAGAAGAAATTTCTATCCCGGTAATTTTGTGGTTTTTATAGTATGCGAAATGAGATCCGTTACCAACGCCGATTTCGAGTAGGTTTCCATAGGGCAGTTGATTAATCTCACCGAAAAATTTTTTCTTTTGAGGTTTAAGAAAAATATCGACGAGTGGATATAAAAATGAAAACCGGTTATAGAAATTGGTTTGAGCGCTCAATTTTTTAGTTTTAAGCATTAAATTGAATTAAAGCATTTTTAATCTGCCGCCTATGCCTTAAAATATGAACGATGGCATGCTCTAACATTTGTTCTACATCGTATTGTTGTCCCCACTTTGTATTTATCTTTTTAGATTGATCGAACTCTTCCATGGTGATGTCAGGATTTCTGTTGAAAAAATCCTCGTTATATTTAAGTGCTTCCCGGATCCTTGAGATATAAGGTGTGATATCGTCAAACTGCAATCGTTCGGGCCTGACTGTTTTCAATCCAATAGAATTTTCAATATACACCGCATAACTGAACATCGAAGCAGTTACATGCGTTAAGATCGTTTGAATGGAAATGCAATCTGGATTTGAACTTTCTGGCTCAATGGTTTTAATCAGTTGATGTGGGCTAATTGGTTCGATTACCGCAATAAGTTCGTCAATCGCCTTTTTATATTCATCCATAAGTGCGGCTATAGCACCGGTAAGTTTATTGGCACCCATCATAAAACAAATATAATTGTTTGTGATGAATTTTATGTTGCAGGGTCTTTTGTTAGTCAGGATTTGCAATCCTGACTAACAAAAATTTAAGTTAACATATCAATTATTCCAATATAGATTGGTAAAGGAATAATTGCTGTAATCAGAGTGAATTCATTTTTAGATTGTCCTTTATTTACCAAAGTAAGGACTAGAAATGTTATGAAATAGACGCAAGATAGAAACATTATGGAAATAAACATACCAAAATCAGGCATCCCACATCTTGGGGCAGAGTTGGTTGGTAAGCTATGAAAAAACACAAAACAAAACACCCAGCTTCTGATATAAAAGCCAAGAAATATTAAAGAAATAATTCTCCTTCTAACAAATGCAAACACTGGTTTTACGAAATGCATGTTTATTCGGTTTATCCTTAATACATGTAGTATAAAAAGGTAACCTAAGCTTTGTGTTGGTCGAGATTTGCAATCCCGGTTAACCGAGTTGCTCTAGTTCAAATTGTAAATTCAATTTTGCCTGGCTTTCAAATTTGTGATAAAAATAATCTGTTTTAAAAATCCGTTCCATTTTTATGAAATGTTCCAGAACCTTTTTTCGTCCTGGATTATAAATGAGATCTGGATAAACTGAATATTCTTTTCTTACGTTTTGCGAATAAGAATTATAGTTTTCTAAGCTTTGGCCTAATATAGAAAGATCTGCATCAGTAAAATAATTTGTATCTGATTCAGGATAAGCAAGGTGTTTTTTAGTGGCTATTATTTGAGTTTTGCAGGTATTGATAATGTGATCGGGAACTGAAATCTGCATCATTCGCTTCTGGGCAAGTTCGGCACTTTTCTCTTCATTATCCGATTTTAACGCATTATAAATAATGTCATGATAGAACATAGAAAATAGAATGCTTTCCCAACTTTCAATCTTAACTTTTACTTCAGTAAGTTGTGTCAACAAGTTATCAAGATGTGAAAGTGTATGATAATGTCTTTTTTTATGAGTGTAGTTTTTTTCAATCTCAGCCCAAAATTCGGCTATTATACGGTTACTATCCGTATAATTTGTTAAGAGATTAGCGAATGTATCTTTTAGCACTATATTTTGCGAATGGTATCGATATACAATATACAGATTGGAGTTGACTTTTCCCGTTAGTTGGAATTTGTAATCTCGGCTTTGTTATGGATTCCGTTGGTCGAGATTTGCAATCTCGATCTGCTATATTGTCGATTTGTAATCCACCAATAGAAGTTAAAAATTTTGGCTCATCAGATTGGATTGCAAATCCCGACTAGCTTACTGCTACTACAATAAATCTTTAATGATTTTCTCGATTGATAAGCCTTCAGCTTCTGCGCGGTAGTTACGCACAATGCGGTGGCGTAAAATAGGCTCAGCTACAGCTTTAACATCTTCAATGTCTGGCGAGTATTTCCCCGTTACGGCGGCGTGGCATTTTGCACCCAACACTAAAAACTGCGAGGCACGCGGACCAGCACCCCAGCTGATGTATTTATTAACTGCATCGGTAGCAAACTCGCTATTAGGACGGGTTTTAGCAGCCAGTTTTACGGCATATTCCAAAACATTATCGGTAATAGGAATATCGCGGATCAGTTTCTGGAAATATTGAATATCATCTGCATGGATAATTTTCTGCAGTTGAACGGTTTTATTGCTGGTCGTGTTTTTTACAATGTTCAATTCATCTGCAAAGGCAGGGTAATTTAATTGAATATTGAACATGAAACGATCTAACTGCGCTTCGGGTAGGGGATAAGTTCCTTCCTGTTCAATAGGGTTTTGTGTAGCCAAAACGAAAAATGGTTTTGGTAAAATATGTGTCTGACCGGCAGCCGTAACCGATTTCTCCTGCATAGCTTCTAATAAAGCAGCCTGCGTTTTTGGTGGTGTACGGTTAATCTCATCAGCGAGGATAATATTAGAAAAAACAGGCCCTTTTATAAATTTAAAGTGCCTGTCTTCTCCTAAAATCTCTGCGCCAATAATATCACTTGGCATTAAATCGGGTGTAAACTGGATGCGGTTAAAATCCAGGTCTAAAACAGAAGCCACCGTTTGTACAAGTAAAGTTTTTGCTAATCCCGGTACGCCAACCAACAGACAGTGTCCGTTACTAAAAATGGCGATTAAAACAGATTTTATGATGTCATCCTGTCCAACTACTACTTTGCTTATTTCGGCTTTAATGTTGTTGAAAGATTGATGAAGTGCATCAACAGCTTCTACTTCGTTCTTATACTGCATTGGTATTATTTTGCGGCTGTGGTTTTAGTCCAAATTTTTAATTCATCACAGGTATTAAATTCGTCGTCGATTTTAATGTAAGTACTTTCGCGACGTTTTTCAAACCATTCGCTTAAAGTACGATTAATTTTATCACTTTGTGCGGCATCTCTGATTTTTGGGAAATCTTGAGCTAAGTTTGCTTTATGTGGTGGGATTTTAGATTTTAAATATAAAATGCGGTAACCTTGTTTTCCATCAGCTGCAGTAAATAAATCTGGTTTAGAAATACCACCGATTTTCATGCTATCGATTACCAGAAACACCGAAGGATCTAATTTATCAACAGGAATAAAGGTACTTCTTGCCTGAACATTTTCGGCATTAAGCATCATACCACCATTATATTTACTCTCTTTATTATCTGAATAAAGGTTTGCAGCAGCAGCGAAACTTAATTTTTTACCGATAATATTGTTGTAAATGCTATCTGCATGCGATTTTAAACGGGTTAAACTTTCTGGTGTGGTTTTAGGCATAATCAAAATATGTCTAACGTGTACCTGCTCGCCTCTGCGCTCTAAAACCTGTAAAAAGTGGAAACCATAATCTGTTTCGAACACAGGTGAAATTTCACCAGCTTTTAATTTAAATGCCCAGGCCGTAAATTCTTTAACCATCGTGTTTCTGTCGATAAAACCGTAATCGCCACCATCGGCAGCAGAACCTGGATCTTCAGAATAGGTTTTTGCTAAAACACCCATATCCTCGCCACTTTTAACCCTTAAACGAAGGGCTTCAATTTTATCGCGGAATTTTTGTTTTTCAGCTCTTGTTAACTGCGGATTTAAAATAACCTCACCAACTTCGACCTCGGTATTAAATTCTGGAATGCTATCGCCCAAAGATTTGAAATATTTTTCAACCTCCATTGGTGTAACGTTAATGTTCTCAGTAATTTTTTGCTGCATTTTCTGTGCAATCAATTCATCTTTTACTGATGGTCTGATCTCATCTTTGTACTGTAATACCGATTTGTTTAAGAATTGCTCTAAACGTTCCTGTCCACCCGCACGCTGCATGCTATAACGCATACGTTTGTTTACTTCATCATCAACAGCACCATCTTCAACCATTACCGAATCGATTTCAGCCTGTTGTTTAAGTAACTTTTGGGTTAAGGTTTGTTGTAATATTTTACACTTAATATCATTGTTGGCCTGGTTTCCCTGATAAAGATATTGTGTGTATTGTTGGTTTAAATCTGATAGCAGGATAATATTATTTCCTACAACAGCAGCAACTTTATCTACAGTATGCTTTTGAGCGAAACTGTTTAAAAACAGGCAAATTAAAGCGGTTGCTACTAAAAAAACTTTCTTCATTCTATTTGTTATATTTTGCAAATTTAATACTTATGGTAAAAAAATCAGGTTGGCTATAACTTGGCAAGCTTTTTTAACTCGTTTTCGTTAATTTTGATCTGATATTTTTGTTTGAGGCTTTTTAGCCATTTTTCTTCTAAACTTAGTTGGTAATCGGCAATTACCTCTCCTCTAACCTCGCTTAAGGGTTTATTATACTTTTGTTGGTTTTTGCTGTAAAAATCGTTTATCGCCTGCTCATCTTCCTGTGCCTTGTTCCAGATTTTTTGTTCCGAAACATTGAACATTAAAACCCCTTCACGGTATTCATTCAATAAAAAATCGCGGTCTTTATTGCTGACCCCAACTTTTTTATGAGTGGTTAATGCATCTTCATAAGTTTTGATTTCCTCCTGGTAACTGGCATTTTTATCTAACCCCATTTCCCGGGCATCTAAAACTTTAAGCTTAAAATTTATATACAAGTTTAAATACGCTTGCAAAGTATCGTACGCGGCACTAACGTTTCCGTTATGGCTTTTTTTGTACGCCCACATAAATTCTTTGGTACTTATTGATTTACCGTTTACCACAGCCACGTTTTGTGCAAACGAAATGCTATAAATAAAGCTGAAAACAAATAAGCAGTAAGCTTTCCTCACGCAGAGCACTCTATAAATTTTAAGGGATAAAAGTAACAATTAGCGACGCTATTATAAGATATTTAACTAATTTTAACAGAAATTATTATTCAACAAAAATACGAATGGAAAACCAGGTTACCAACAATGCGAATGCTTTACGTTTATTTTTTACTGAAGAAGTTTTCTTGGTAAAGGATGAAAGTGTAGAAATTCTGCCTTTAAGTAACCCAGAGCCGGTTTTTGTTGTCGAAAATGTTTGTATTATTGAAGAAAAAGAACCTGTTTTAAAACCAGAAATAACGCAAGTTCCCGGGATTAATCCTACAAACGTACCTAAAGTTTACACGCAAGGTCCTGAAATTCCGCATATTGTGGCCGAACCGGCACCTGAAAAAACGTTTAAATTTTTAGGTGGAAATAAAAAATCAGTTCTGATTTTGGTTAACGATAATCAGAACGATGTAAGTACCGAACAAGGTAGGGAACTGCTGCGGAAAATTGTTAAGGCCGTAGATTTGGGTACACCTGATTTTGCCATTTTAAACTATGCAAATTATAGTGGAACTGGCTATGCAGAACTGCACCGGTTTTTTAAACCTGCCATTATGTTATCTTTTGGGGTAGAGATTGCCGACTTGAGACTGAACCTTACCTGGCAGAATGAAATCATCGTTCACGAAACCACCAGAATTATATTTGCCCCTAACCTCCATCATCTCGATAGCGATTTAACCGCTAAGAAAACACTTTGGGGGCATCTTCAAAAAATTAAATAAGCCGGTAACAAAGAAACAGTTAATCTTTCAAACCCTACACCCTACACCCTACACCCTACACCCTACACCCTACACCTTTTACCCTTTTTATAATGAAAAAACTTGTATTTGCTACCAATAATCAACATAAAACAGAAGAAATACGTGCTGCTCTTGAAGGTAAATATGAGGTGCTGAACCTGGAAGATATTGGCTGTTTGGTTGATATTCCTGAAACTGCAGATACCTTTGAAGGAAATGCTACCTTAAAAAGCAGCTACGTGATCGAACATTTTGGTTTGGACTGTTTTGCAGATGATAGCGGTTTAGAGGTAGATGCTTTAAATAACGAACCAGGCGTTTATTCTGCCCGATATTCGGGAAGCAGGGATAGCTTAGAAAATATTCAATTGGTTTTAACGAAGCTTGGGGGCAACCCCAACAGAAAAGCAAGGTTTAAAACCGTGATTTCCTTAATGCAGGATGGTAAAAACCACATATTTGAAGGTTTAATTGAGGGAACCATCAAAACAGAATTATCTGGATCGAAAGGCTTTGGTTATGATCCTATTTTCCAGCCAAATGGTTATGATATCACTTTTGCCGAAATGGACATGGCAGAGAAAAATAAAATTAGCCACAGGGCTATTGCACTAAAAAAGATGTTGGAATTTTTGAAGAGAGGATTATAAAAATCTTTTTTTCTTTTTGCCACTTTGTCTATTGTCTATGAAAGTTACGATCTCTAAAGTGTTGTTTTTTGGTTTAATTCGGTACACAACTGATATGTGTGGGATTATCACGCCTATATGTGTATTTTTTGTTTTATAAGTTTTTCTAGAGATTAATGGTTCTTCAGATAGTGTTTCGAGATAACTAAAAACCCTAGTGATGAATTTTTTCAATTCTACTTCTGCCCAATTTTCTTTTAGATAATCAATATTTTTTTGGAAAGTCTCACCAGCTCTTTTAGACCAAATAATATCCATTACACGCTAAACCTTTTTTTTGCCTCTTCGTGGCTAAAACTTTCACCCCGATCAAGTTGGTTTATTCCTTCCAGAATATCTTTTTGTTGGTTGCTATTTAAGCCATCAAACCAATCAAAATCCCTTGCAGTAATTAGTGATTTAATATCTCTGATTAAACTTTCATCATTCGAATTAATGATCTGTTGAAGTACACTTAGTTTTTCTGATTGTAAATCCATAAATAAATTTAACCATTAATTTGATGAATAGCAAAAACTACATTTTACCAACTACCTTTTTCACTTGAACAGAATCTTTTTTTACTTGCACTGAATCCTTTTTTGGTAGGATGGGTTTAATGCCAAAATTGGTCGTATCTGCTGGTTTAGCTTGAGGCAATTTCTTATCCACATTTAAACTGTCTTTTCCCAATGTGATTTTCGGTTTAACCACTGGTGCTGCTGATTTATTTGCCGGGGTTGTGGTTTTTGCCCCAGCTACAGTTTTACCTGCAACTGCTTTTGCCTTTGCTTTGGGCTTAGTTTTACCCGAGGAGCCTATAGCATCTTTTTTTGATTTTGGGCGTTCGGTAGGTTTCCACGAAAATCCTTTTAATACGTGGTCTTTTGCAATCGTATTTTCAGGGTTTATGGCCCCTTCAATTCCTTTAATATAAACAATTTCCTCAATTGCATTTTCCTTATCCTTGAAGATGAATTTTATCCTGCTGCTTAGGGTTTGATTCATTTCTTTATACACCTTTGTACTGTCATCCTGGGTATAATAAATGCTTTCGGCATTGCCATCCACATATAGGTTCTTAAATTTTCCATTGGTAAAGAAACCCGTCATCAACCGGCCTTTTATTTGGTTAAATCTTAATGAATCTTTTGGTGTATTGACTAAAAATGCGTTTCTAAAGGCCTGTAAATTATTCAGCTTTTTATTCTTGAACTGAACAAAGATGGTATCGCCAACCTGTTGCGAACCTTCTGACCAGATAATCGGATTACTGTAGCAACGTAAAGTAGAATCGGCACTAGTGTAAAAAAGGCTGTCGGTTTTGGCCTGTATATTCGTTTTAAAAATCTTAACGCCATGGTAAGCCTTAATGATACGGGTTTGAACCGTATCTGCGGGGTTAAATTTGGCTGTATCAGTCTTTAATGCCCCTGGTTTTAAGTTTCCTAAAACTTTTGCTAAACTATCTTTAACACCAGATTTTGTTATCTTTTTTTGCAGACTATCGATTTTTGCTTTTGAAATATCCTTTACAATAGGAGAAGCTTTATCGGCGATCTTTTTTTGCAGGCTATCAATTTTTGTTTTCGATATATCCTTTGCTATCGAATTGGCTTTATCAGCCAGTTTTTTCAGACTATCGGTTTTAAGTTTAGGCAGGTTTTTGATAATGGAATCGGCCTTGTTCTTTAAAAGATTATTTTTCTGCAAACTATCGAGGTTAAGCTTAGATAGATCTTTGCCAAGCGAATCTACTTTCGATTTTAAACTATCAGTGCTTTTATCCTTTAGGTTAAGTGGGTCTTCCACTTCGGCATCGCCTTTGTTCTTTTTCTTTTTATCAGCCCTGCTATTTTTACGCTTATTTCTGTCTTCTTTTTGAGTAGATTCAGCTTCTGGTTTATATTTTGGCTCACCTTTTTCTTTCTTTTCTCCGGTATCTTCATCATCTTCGCCAACCTGGTTGTCGGCTTTAATTGAAATTTTAGGGATTAGCTTTAAGGTTTTTTGTAGCACCATCTGCGTTTCTAAAGTATCTGCACCCATCCATAAACTATCTGGTCTTTTTTTATTCTTCACCATTATAGAATCTTCCGTGCCAATGCCAAGATATGCATTTCGTGTAACCAATGTCCTTTGATCCAGTTTATAATAATAGCCCAAATCGCCGAACATCTTCATCTTATCTTTCGTATCAGAAAAAACGATGTTTTTTACTGCTTTCCCAACCCCTTTCTTGCCGAAATAATACAAACTATCACCTTTTAAAGATCTTGTACCCTGTGTGTATAGGTTTTTCTTTCCGAAGAAAGCATCCTCTGTCATGGTATTGTATTGTCCGTTTTCAGTATATAGATTATCGTCTTTACCTGTTATATTGGTAGGCCCGTAAAAGTATGTCCATTTATTTTTAGTGTTATAGCTCATTGTATCCGACTTGATGGTCGATTGTGGTGTAACCACTACTACATCGTATCTAAAATACGCATCACTACCTTCACGGCTGTAGCCCTGACTAAAATAATAGCCATTTTTACTTGTTACCGTTACTTCCTTGTTTACGATCTTACCGCCACTGGTATAAGTGCCTATTTTGCTGAGGGTATTGTAATCTAAGATTTTGGTGGTTAGAGTCGAGCTTGAATCTTTCATCACCACATTTCCGGTTAAATGCGCATGTTTTTTATTCCCATCATACTCCAATTGATCTGAATAAATATCGGTGGTAAGCTGGTTGATATGTACGTTTTTAAAAGCTTCGAAATAGTTCCGTTCGCTATAAAATACGGCACTATCGCAGGTCAAAGTTGCGTTATCCTGTTGAAAAACAGGGTTTCGCAGGTAACTTATTTTTTTCTTGGTATCGCCAGTTATCTTGGAAAATGAAACGATTTTAATCTTCGAAGCGGGTTGCTGACCGAATAAAAATACTGGACTGATTAAAAGAAATAAAAAGACAAATAGTTTTTGCACACTACAAAGTTAGTTTTTTGTTCCGAACGTTCGGAATACCAGTTAAAATTAAATATTTTTGATGGATGTTACCCGTAAAACAATTTCAGGATTTTATTGAACAGCAACAGCTGTTTGTTCGGGCTAACAAGATCCTTTTGGCCGTAAGTGGGGGAAAAGACTCGGTATTAATGTTGCATTTGTTTAAAGCAATAGGCGTTGATATTGGTGTGGCACATTGTAATTTTAATTTACGGGCTGATGAGGCACAACGTGATGAAAGTTTTGTTGCGCTACTGGCCAAAAGTTTAGAATTACCTTTTTATATAACGCATTTTGATACCAAAAAATATGCAGCCGAAAATAAAATCTCTACCCAGATGGCAGCACGCGATCTGCGCTATAACTGGTTTGAAGAAATTAGGCGTAAAGAAGGTTACGATTGTATAGCCCTGGCGCAACACCAAAACGATGCGGTAGAAACCGTACTCATTAACCTTACCCGTGGCACAGGGATAAGCGGATTGCATGGCATTTTACCTAAACGTGATTTACTGATCAGACCCTTGCTCTTTTTGAACCGACAGCAGATTGATGAAATTGTAAGGACTAACAACATCGGTTTTGTAGAAGATAGCTCGAACGCAAGTACAAATTATACACGGAATAAAATCAGATTACAGGTAGTACCACATCTGCAGGAGATTAACCCCAACCTCGAGAAAACATTTGCAGAAAATAGCTCACGCTTTGCTGAATTGGAGACTTTTTTAAATATCCAGGTCCAGAAACTTGCAAATAAAATTTTAAATAAAAGGAATGATGGCATTTATATTTCTTTGGAAGAGGTTTCGAAATTAAATCCGCAAAAACTCTTGCTTTACGAGTTACTTAAGCCTTTTAATTTTGGCGAAAATGTAGTGAAAGAAATTTTAGACAGTTTAAGGGCTTTAAGTGGTACACATTTTTTTAGTGCCACACATCAGGCCATTATAAATAGAAGTGATCTGGTTATTATTGAAAAAAACACATCGGTTACCGCTAATCAGTTTATCCACCCAACAACAGAAAACATTGCTTTTGCTAATGATGAAATTTCGTTGAGGTTTACAGATGAAGTGAAATTCGAAATTAATTCGAATAAAGCGTTTGTAAATGCTGATAAATTAATTTTCCCTTTGGTGTTGAGGAATTGGCAAAATGGAGATAAATTTATTCCGTTAGGTATGCGTAATCCCAAAAAAGTGAGCGATTATTTTATTGATGAGAAAGTTCCCTTGCATTTGAAAAACGTTACACCGATTTTGGTTAATGGAAATGGTGAAATTGTTTGGATTGCGGGTATGCGGCAGGATAACCGATATAAATTAACTACAGCAACAAAAAAAGTTGCTATATTCGAACTCAAAATTAAATAAGTGGAAAGCAAATACGCCTATATCGAAAAACAGTACATCGGCCGTGATTATGTTCGTATTTTCATTAGGCTAATTATGGCTGCGTTCTGTTTTGCAGCCTACGTTTACGAGCGCGATCGTGACAATACGCAAGACTTGTTTCTTGTTGTAGGCTTCGGGATCATCGGTGTTTCTATGCTTTTGCTTTTTCTTATCCAGTACAAAATCGTGGTAGATAATGGTAGCATGATTTTGGATGGTCTTTGGACGACAAAACGTGTTAAGATTGACCTGAACAGTATTGTTGATGTTCGTAAGGCAACTTATAGCCGTTATTTTTTCAATAATCCGGTTTACAACCTGCACACAAAAGGTACGATCCGTTTTTATTCATCGGGTAAAGATGCGGTTGTTTTAACCGATCGCGATGGCTTAGAATATTTTATTGGTACCCAGAGGCCTAACGAACTTTTCCTTGTAATAAAAGAAGAAATGCGAAATCTCAAATAATAATTTGAGTGCAATAATTTTCTTCCAATCTCTTATAAAATCTCTACTCAATATCTCGTCTTTTTTATTGCAATAGGCCGACACGCATTATAGATTAAAATCGGGTACATTTGCGATAACAACAATACATGTACAATGAAGATAGGAATTGTTTGCTACCCCACTTTTGGCGGTAGTGGAGTAGTTGCAACAGAACTTGGTAAAGCACTTGCTAACGAGGGGCATCAGGTTCACTTTATTACTTATAGTCAGCCCGCAAGGCTCGATTTCTTTTCTGCCAACCTGTTTTATCACGAGGTTTCGGTAAGAGATTATCCACTTTTTGATTACGCTCCTTACGAATCGGCCCTGGCCAGTAAACTGGTAGATGTTGTCCGTTTTGAACAATTGGATGTATTACACGTTCATTATGCCATTCCACATGCTTCTGCTGCTTTTATGGCGAAACAGATCTTGGCAAGTTATGGTATTCATATTCCGGTGGTAACTACTTTGCACGGTACCGATATTACTTTGGTGGGTAAAGATCCAACTTATAAACCTGTGGTTACCTTTTCTATTAATCAAAGCGACGGTGTAACTACAGTGTCAGAAGATTTAAAAGAAGATACTTATAATCATTTCGAGATCACAAAAGAAATTAAGGTAATCCCAAATTTTATAGATTTTTCGCGCTTTAGTTTGCAGGCAAAAGGTCACTTCAAAAAAGCGATCGCACCAAATAACGAAAGGATTTTAATCCACACCAGTAATTTCAGGAAAGTAAAACGTACGGCTGATGTGATTAGGATTTTCGAAAAAGTACAGGCGGTTATTCCGTCGAAACTATTAATGGTAGGCGATGGGCCTGAGCGCGCTTACGATGAGCAGCTTTGCAGATCGTTGAATATTTGCGAAAATGTAAGGTTCTTAGGTAAGCAAGATGCGGTAGAAGAAATCCTATCGGTATCAGATCTTTTCTTAATGCCATCAGAATCGGAGAGCTTCGGTTTAGCTGCGTTAGAGGCAATGGCTTGTAAAGTGCCGGCAATTACTACAAACGCGGGTGGTTTGCCCGAGCTTAATGTTGACGGATTTTGTGGCTACATGAGCAATGTTGGAGATGTAGATGCAATGGCAGCCCATGCCATTGAAATATTAAAGGATGATGAAACGCTAAACCGTTTCAAAGAAAATGCTTTTGCAAGGGCACAGGATTTTGACCTAAAAAAGATCCTTCCTGTTTATGTTAACTATTATAAAGAAGTAATCGAAAACTCATTACAGCCTAAATATTAACAAATTAAATCTCACGTTATATTTAACCACAGATAAAAGGATGCACACAGATGATAAGTAAGTGTGCATCTGTTGTTAAAAAACTTAAGTAAGATACAGAAGAACCCGTTAGTTGATGATTCATATCAGCAATATTTAATAAAAGTAAACTTTCTCAAAATCAAATGATTATAAATCGTATCTTTGCGGCTTGAAACGGTTTTGCAGATAAAGATCCCTAAAATCATTTCGACAAAATTAAAAAAGAGGTTATCCCAAATGAAGAAAATAGTTGATTACAGAAAGCTTTTGAGCGTAGATAAAAATGCTGAGTTAAAAGAGCTTAAATCTGTGTACCGTACATTGATGAAAGATTGTCACCCTGATAAATTTCAGCAGGAAGAAGAGAAATTAGATGCAGAAGCTAGAAGTAAAGAAATTATCGAAGCGTACCATTTCCTGGTAAGTATTGCGCCAGAAACACGCGAGCAGAATATCGAAACGTATACGCAAACTACTACCTTATCGAATATTCAGGATTTCGAATACAAACAACAGGTTTTAAATATCCAGTTTTTTGATGGAAGTGCTTACGAATATTTCGATGTGCCAAAAGCAATCTACGTGAAATTGGTTAACGCCGATTCTCCTGGCCGTTTTGCCCGCAGACATATCTTTAATGAATTCCCATATCGCAATGTAGCCAGAGTTGCAGAACCGGCATAATAAGCGATAATATAATATTTGAATGGCCCCAATGAAAATCGGGGCCATTTTTTGTTTTTAAGGGTCGTCATACTGAACTTGTTTCAGTATCTATCATACCAGGAAGATCCTGAGATAAACTCAGGATGACGACCGCATTAGTCAAGGGTGTCAAACAGATCATCCCAATTAATATTATGTCGGTTGATCAGGTTTATCTTCCAAGCTCTCTTCCAGTTTTTGAGTTGCTTCTCTTTTGCAATTGCTTCGTCAATCGATTCAAATTGTTCATAATAAACGAGTTTGCTGCAATTGTATTTGGCTGTAAATGAATCGGGATATTTCTTCTCCCTGTGCTCAACTATCCTGAAATACAAATCTGATGTTACGCCGATATACAAAACCGTATTGGTATGATTCGTTAATATGTAAACGCAGCCACCTCGTTCCATAAACTCTATTGTTTTATTTTCATTTAGTTTTCTTGGAATAAAGATGCTGAAATAAATCCGATAGCTATCGGATCAGCAGGACGCTCGCGTAAGGTGAAAGTGCTTAATTGTTTAAGCATATCGTCATACTGAACTTGTTTCAGCATTTATCATGCTACAAAGATCCTGAGCTGAACTCAGGATGACGACCGTTCGTGGTATTCTTTACACTAAATTGTTTTCAGTTCTCAATTGTTCAGCATAGGTTTAAAGCGGTTGTCTTTGTTTCTTAAATCCAAACCACCTTCATAAACAGATTTTAGATTAACCAAATAAAAACTCCAACCATTATGACAACCTAAGCGAATATTTCTTTTTGCATTTTCATCCAAGGGTATGTTCTTTTGCGTCAACTCTACAACTACATACTCAAACTCTTCTCTAAGTTTAATGTCGACCAAACATTCGCCTGCAAAAGTAAATTGAAGTTCATCTTTGCCATTGGCTTCAGTGATGCTCCCTTTTTCAATATCATCATATAAGTACCAGATCCATTTGTATTTATCGCCTTTCAATACGTTTTGCGTTTTGTTGAGTAATATGTTGTTTTCGTCAGAGAATTCCACCTCGCTTAAAAACCATTTCTCAATTTCGCTGGCTTTTGTCCAGGCATTGTACATGTCCTCAAGTTTGGCTTTAACAGCAATCTTAATGGTGAATCTCGTCCAATCGAAGTTTTCCATCGGCTTAATTTTAGGTTATTAATTAAAAACTAAACAAACTGGCGCGCCAACATCAATGCGTTTACCGCTATCGGTTAATTTACCAGTGGTTTTATTTCGGTTAAAAATAACGATGTTGTTGGTGTATTGATGGCCGATCAATAGAAATTTTCCAGTCGGATCAATCGTGAAGTTTCTTGGCCCTTTACCGAGTGTGCTTACTGTTTCGATGAATTTCAATTTTCCGTTCGACAGAATTGAAAAGGCAGAAATGCTATTGGCATCTCCACGGTTGGTTTCGTAAAGGAATTTTCCATCAGCCGAAACATGGATATCAGCAGCATCAACTTTTCCGGCAAAACCTTTTGGCGTAGTACCAATTTCCTGAATTTTGGTTAAACTTCCGTTCGAATAAGCGAAAACCGTTATACTGCCATTAAATTCGTGTGCTAAATAGGCGAATTTCCCATTTGGACTAAAAGTGATGTGCCTAGGGCCAGTGCCTGCATTGGTTTTAATTACCGACTTAACGGTTAATATTTTTTCTTTTGAGGTAGGGCTATAGTTGTAGATGTAAGTTTGGTCTTCGCCCAGATCGTTAACAATTAAATATTTGTGATCTGGTGTAAATTTAACCATATGCACATGTGCACTTTCTTGTCTGCCTTTTGGATCGATGCTTTTTCCGGTATGTTTAATCACTTGTAAAGCTTCTGTTAAGGCACCATCAGCCTTGCGCGCGAATACAGCTAAACTGCCTCCGCTATAATTCGCAACAATAACATTTTTGGCATCAACGGTAATAAAACAAGGATCAGCACCATGACTGTCTACCTTATTTAAAAAAGTTAAAGCACCTGTTGTTGCGTTGTATTTAAAAGCACTTACTGTGCTGGTGGCTCCGGTTTCATTAACCACATAAACAAATTTCCCATCAGGAGAAACGGCCAGATAACTCGGGTTAGCTGTGTTTTTTGTGATGCTTTTTATCGTTGTAGCTGCAGTTGAAGTATTAAAGTTGTAAGTGTAGATTCCTTCACTTTTTCCAGGTGCGGTATAGGTGCCAACAATAAGGTTGTAATTGTTTTTTTGCGCAAATGTTAGCATTGATAGTATAGAGAGTATAAATACTGAACTAATTTTTTTCATGAAAAAACGATATTGATTATAACAAATATGGGGAATTAAAATGTAATTAGCCACGGAGGCACGGAAGAGCACGGAAATTAATTTCCATTTGATAAATCGTCTTCGTCGTTCTTAATTTATTTCAGAATCTTAAAGTATAATTTGCCAACAAGGCGCAATACGTTTAAGTTATACTCAAATTTGTCAGTCTGAGCGTAGTCGAAGACGTTATGAGATTACTTTACTGCCATTGACAAATTCCAAAGAACGGTCGTCATTCTCGCGCAGGCGGGAATCTTAATGCAAGCTACAAACTCCGCCAAAGCATTACGATTATTCATAAGTTTTCCTTTTTTCAGAGGCATTCATGAGCACTCCGTGGTTCCCAATCAACCCGATCGCTATCGGGTTGGAAATGACGATGCCTGGCACCTGTCATAGCCACTCCAATATTTTTCTGAAAAAATTGATTGCTCAGGATAATATTTTTTTTAGTAAAGCAACAAAAAAGAGGGTGTCCAAAAAGGTAGGACACCCTTTTTTGTTTTCCCATTAATTCGTAAATTAATGGTGCGAATGAAAACAAGATCAAATTTACACTTTAAGGCATTAACCTCCCAGCAGGTTGTGCTTTT
>Ga0307416_100000037_pt1 | contig 137513 bp, 111 predicted proteins | sample DK1Cmetagenome_2_FD_203821 | JGI IMG/M metagenome (GOLD analysis project Ga0307416, IMG submission 203821) | Maize rhizosphere microbial communities from greenhouse at UC Davis, California, United States - DK15-C-3 | ecosystem: Host-associated > Plants > Roots > Rhizosphere > Soil | place...
TAAAAGGGTCGTTAAACCAACCCTGGTGTTCATTAAAAATCAATATCAACCGAATCTAATCCAGCTATCAACCTCATTAAGCAAAAATTGAACAGCTATTCATAAGAATCTCAAAAACTTAACTTTTACTGTAAAACAAAAGAGGGTGCCTTTTTGGACACCCTCATTTTTATAAGAAAAGTCGTCATTGCGAGGCTAATCCTTCATTAGCCGTGGCAATCTATCCATCAGTGTTTGTTTTTGCACATTTTGTTATTTATTTAACCACAGATAAAAAGGATGAACACAGATTCAATCCGTGTTTATCAGTGTCCATTGTGGTCAATAAACAAAAAAGCCCCGAAAATTTCGGGGCTTCTGATCTGTTAAGGTAATCCGTTAAGGTTTTTTTATTTGTAAAGGTAATTTACTGCAATCACATCATTTGCATTGAAAGTACGGTTGCCACCATTAGAACAGGCCAACATAAATGAGCCTGCATCAGGAGTTGAAGGCGTTCCCGGGATTCTAACTGCACCTACATTCGATGCACCTTCGTTGCCTGCACCACTTGCGCCACAGCTAAAGGCACGGTTCATGTAATCGGTATGGCGGAAACCGATGCAATGGCCAACTTCGTGCTGGATCACAGAAGCTAGATACAATAAATTAGGATTGGTTCCATAAGCTGCCGTGTTGGTGTTCATTCTGATCTGGTTAAAAGGCTGGCCTGAAGAAGTAGGGAAACCCGCAGAGCCTAAGGTAATAAAGCCGCCACTTGGACCTTCGTTAAAGCCAACAACGTTAATGTTTCCGGTTGCACCAGCACTTGCCCTTTGGAAAGTAATACGTAAACCCAATGAGTTGTACCTGGAAATCATGGTGTTTACCGCATCGCTATATACCTGAGGTAAATTGGTTACCGACACCGTAATTACACGCGGTAAAGATTTAACCAAGTTAGTGGTCCGGTACTGTTCAGTTTCGGCAATATTTAAATTTGCACCAGTAGAAGGTTCAGCTAAATTATCATCAGTTAAAAGAATATCTCCCTCTACCAGATAACCTTCATCTATCTTACGGATATTGTCGGTGCTAAAGCCTAGAGATTTGATCTGTGATAATTTGTCTGCTGAAATTTCAGTTTTGTTTTCTACTGCATTTTCTGTATTATTACTCTTACAAGAGTATAGGTTCGTGAGTAGAAGACATGCTGCTGCAATCGATAAAAATTTTGTTGTTTTCATCTTAGTTAGAATTAAATTAGTTTAGGTTGAATAAGTTAGTTAATAAAATTTGTGGATTACCTTATTAATCCTAATTTAGAGAAGATAAACGATGTAAACAAAATTTTATAATAAAATAATTTTTGAAAGTCGGTACTGTATTTTTAGTTATATGTTTTTGTCTGTCTGTGCTTGGTTTAAACGCACAAGTACAACCTGCTGGAATAGAAAAATATTTTGAAAAATATATTTCCAAAACTGGCAATTCGCAAAAATTAAGTGCCGAAGGGCTCATTTTGGTTCGGTTCAATCGTACGTTGACGGCTACCGAAATTCTATTATTGAACCCTAAAAAGAAGCTTGCCGGCGATTATTTTATTGTCGAAAAATCGCCTGTCTCCAGCCTCTCTAATCATGTAATTTTTCAAGAAAAAGCTAACGGATTATGGAAGGCCAGCGATCGGTTAATCAAAGTGCTTACTAAGGCCACAAAAAAGAATGATTCCATTCTGGTTAGGCTATCCTTTAAAAATATAAATGCTTTACCTGGTTCAGCTAAAAACTTAAGCGTAAAATCAATAGATCGTATCAATAATATGATTATGGTTTATATTTTGCCGGCTGATTTAATGTTGATATTGGAGCTCGATGATATTTTATACGCAGATGTTTTGCCGGTAGCTAAAGAGGAAGTAGTCATCAATGGACTGGACCTCGGCTTAAACCAAATTTCTAATGCTCACAGCCTTTTCCCTGGTATCGATGGTGCGGGGATAAATGTTTCCTTTAAAGAAGGCATGTACGATGCAACCGATCTTGATCTATTAGGTAAAACGCTACCCGGCGCGATTATCGGCAAAGCACCAACCTCCCATGCTACCACTATGGCCACTTTGGCATTGGGAAACGGCAATTCATTTATCCGTGGTTTAGGTGCCGCGCCTAAATCCAAATTGGCATATGCTGATTTTTCTAACCTCATGCCAGATTTGGTTGCTGACTTAAACCGGCTTCAGATTAAAGTTCAAAACCATTCGTATGGTACCGATATAGACAATGACTACGGAATGGAAGCAGCGGCATACGATAAGCAGATTTACGAGACCGATACTTTGATCCATGTTTTTTCTGCCGGAAATAAAGGAACAACAACGCCATCAGTTGGTTTTTATCAAGGGATAACCGCCAGAGCCAATTTAACAGGCAATTTTAAGCAGGCTAAAAATTTATTGGTGATAGGAGGGATTAACAGAGAAAATATTTCTGAAAATCAGAGCAGCAAAGGTCCTGCCTATGATGGACGCGTAAAACCGGAACTTGTTGCCTTGGGCGAAGACGGAACATCAGGCTCTGCAGCAATTACAAGTGGATCAATCGCTTTGTTAGAACAGTTTTATCAGCAGAAATATAAAAAAGCAGCTTCTGCTTCATTAATTAGAGCAACAGTAATTAATTCGGCTGATGATTTGGGAACACCACAGGTTGATTTTTTATATGGTTATGGAAAATTGAATGTGGCCCAATCGTTAAAAACTTTAGATGAAAATAGGGCGTCTCTGTACGAAGTGGCCAAAAATCAGGATTTGCTTATTCCCTTGGCAATTCCGTCTAATGTAGCTGAAGTGAAACTAACCATTACCTGGAGCGATCCTCCCGCTGTTGTAAATGCAGCACAAAGTTTGGTTAATGGATTGGATTTAAGTCTCGAGAATCCTGCTGGAAATTTAACGCTGCCCTGGGTGTTAAGCAGCTTTCCGCATTTAGATTCCCTCTCAAAGCCAGCGGTGCGTAAAGCCGACGTTATCAATACCATTCAGCAGGTTAGCCTCGATAATCCCTCGGCTGGTGCTTATAATATTCATGTTAATGGTAACAGGATCACACAGGGCAATAACCAGCACTTTGCGATGGCTTATCGTTATACATTCAAAAACAATTTTTCTTTCATCAATCCCGAAAAAAACGAATATTTTTTTGCCAATGAACAAAACTACATCAGGTGGGAAAATACTTACACCAGTAAAACCGGAAACTTATCGGTGAGCTATGATGAAGGTGCTACATGGAAATCAATTGCTTCGGGAATCGATTTAAGCAAAGGTTTTTACAACTGGAATACACCAGATTTGTTTGCTAAAGCAATGATAAAAATGGAAGTGGAGGGAAATGTAATATTGAGCCAATCATTTACGATTTCTAGTCCGAGGACATTGAAAGTTGGCTATGTATGTAAAGACGGTGCTGTGCTGAACTGGGACCCAGAGCCAGGTGCAAAAGATTATACTTTGTACAATATCGTAGATAATATTCTTTCTCCGGTGTTAACCCTTGCCGATACCATAGTTAAGCTTGATGCAAGCAAGATTAATAGTAAATATTTTGCGGTAGCAGCTAACGGGATAGGTTTTACAGGTTTAAAAAGTTATACAATCGATTATACGCAGCAGGGCATTGCCTGTTATGTAAGGAATTTATCGGCATCTGTAAATGAGGATAAAGTAAAACTAGATCTCAGTATTGGAAGTACCTTGGATTTAAAGAATATCATTTGGGAAAAACAGACCGGTCCAAATACTTTTAGTGTTTTACAGCAGACCAAGCCAATTTCAAATCAACTCGATTATACAATTTTTGATGAAAAGCCGAAAGCTGGAATCCAGTTTTACCGTATTACTTTCGAAACTGTCAACGGCCAGGTGCAGAGCGATCTGGTTTCGGCAGTGTTTCTTAAGGACAATGAATTTTCTTTCTTTCCCAATCCGGTAGCCGATTATTTAACCATTCTGAGCGGATCATTTGAAGATTATAGCCTATCTATCTTTAACATATTAGGGCAGAAGGTTTTTGAAGAAAAAGCAACAAGTTCCAACCGTTTTGCACTCAATGCTTTATTGACAGGCGTTTACGTAGGTGTGATCAATAAAAACGGGCAACAGTTAAAGAAATTTAAGCTGATTAAGCAATAACTCCAATGATATATAGGCTATGTAAATCTGTGAGAGGATCTTTTGTCTGTTTTGTTCCCGCAGATTTAAGATGATAAACGCAGAAATACCGTAACTAAAGATTTAAGCCCTATCAGCGTAATTTGTGAGATCCGCGGGAGACTACTTTGCACGTTTTATACCCACATATTTAAGATGATAAAGACGAAACTCCTAATTTCTTCGTATTTTTCAGCAAATGAAATTTTAATTAAAATTGAATTCTTTACAAATGAAAAAACTCCTAATACTTTCCGGTTGCGCACTTCTGTTCTTCGGTTCCTGTAAACAAGGTGCAAAAAGTACCGATGTTGGTGCCGATTCTTTAGCCGTTAAAGCCATTAATGATTCGAGTTTAACCCAATATTTATCAGTAATTGCAGCTGATAGTTTAGAGGGGCGAAAACCTTTTACCAATGGAGAAACCAAAACCATTAATTATCTAAAAGCCCAGTTCGAAAAATTGGGCCTGCAGCCGGGCAATGGAGATAGTTTCTTTCAGGAGGTACCCATGATAGAAATTAAATCTGTGCCAGAAGATAAAATGGTTCTCAAAGGAAAAACAGCATCCTTAACACTCAATTATTTAACCGATTTTGTGGCGGGCACGCGCCGTGTGCTAAATGAGGTAAGTATGAGTAACTCACCGCTAGTTTTTGCAGGGTATGGCATTGTTGCGCCCGAGTATGGCTGGAACGATTATGCAAGCCTTGATGTAAAAGGAAAAACAGTGGTAGTGTTGATTAATGATCCCGGTTTTGCAGATTCTACCTTGTTTAAAGGTAAAAATATGACTTACTACGGCAGATGGACCTATAAGTTTGAAGAAGCGGCAAGACAGGGGGCTACAGGGATTATTATTGTTCATGATACCGAGCCGGCAGCTTATCCCTGGACAGTTGTGAGGAGTGGCTGGTCGAAATCTAAACTTACCCTGCAAAGCGAAGACAATGGAATGAGCAGGGCTGTAGTAGAGGGCTGGATTACTTTAGATAAGGCGAAACAGCTATTTGCACTGGATGGGGAATCATTCGATCAATTGGCTTTAAGTGCTCGGAAAAAAGGTTTTAAAGCTGTTGATTTAAATATCACCACCTCATTAAAGGTTAAAAATACCCTCAAAAAATCGGTTACTTATAACGTTCTGGCTAAAATACCAGGCGATAAGCGTAAAGATGAAGCTATTATTTATTCGGCACATTGGGATCATTTGGGTGTGGGGGAGAAAATACAGGGCGATTCTATTTACAACGGAGCAGTTGATAATGCAACAGGCGTAGCTTCTTTATTCGAAATTGCTTCGGCCTTTAAAAAGTTACCTAAAGCTCCTGGGCGGACTATTTTATTTATTTCTTATACGGCTGAAGAACAGGGGCTTTTAGGTTCTGAGTATTATGCCAAACACCCAGCTTTTCCTTTGGCTAAAACGGTTGCCAATATCAATATGGATATGATGGGTATAGCAGGTAAAACCAAAGATATTGTGGTATATGGTTTTGGCCAGTCAGAACTCGAAGATTATGCTGCAGCGGCGGCTAAAAAGCAGGGGCGGGTAATCGTGCCAGATCCTGTTCCGTCATCGGGATTATACTACCGTTCCGATCATTTTAATTTAGCCAAGGTTGGTGTACCCTCATTGTTTACAGGTTCTGGCGTAGATAATATCAAAAACGGCAGGGCATGGGGATTGAAGCAGGTAGCCGATTTTACTAAATTCCGTTATCATTCGCCACAGGATAATTTCGATGCAAAAACATGGGATTTATCAGGTATTGTAGAAGATGTAAGAATGCTCTTTGATATGGGTTACCGCATCAGTAATGAAGATTCGTATCCGAAATGGAAAGACGGCTCTGAATTTAAAGCCATCAGAGAAAAGAAGTAAACAAAAAGCGTCCCGATGGTAAACCGGGACGCTCTTCGAAAAAAAAGTCATTTATTAAATTTCCCTTAAGGGAGAATTAATTAAAAGTAGAACTGTACACCTAATCTTGGTGCGAAAGTATCAGCGTTTAAGCCAAAAGTGTTTGTTTTTAATTTAGCACCAGTAACTTCTTCTTTTAAAGTATAGTTTTCATAACTTAAACCTTTAACTGAAAGTTCGATACCGATTCTTTTTGTTGGGAAAAACGCAAATCCTGGAGCAAGTTCTACACCGATTTTAGTAGTAGTACCCAATTTAACTGCGTTATCGCCGTTAGCATCAGTTGCTTTTAATTCGCCAAATGCCAATGGCACTGATAATTGTCCGAAGAATTTGAATTGATCCGATAAACCAACATAGTAACGTCCGAATGGGGCAACTTTAAAAGCACCATCTTGAGTTTTCTTGCTTACTTCTTTATTGTATTCGTAACCAACACCTGTACCGATTGCAAAATTGTTGCTGATAAAATAACCAACACTTGGTAATACGCTAAAGCTGAAATCTGCTTTTGGAGCGCCATCTGCTTTTGTAGAGTTTACACCTACGTTACCACCTAACATAAAATTTCCTTTTTCAGTTTGTGCTTGTGCACCATAAACTAAACCTGCTACTGCTACTAAAGATAATAATAGTTTTTTCATCTTTTTTATTATTTATTTGTTATAAAAATATAGCCAATTTTACTTTTTTAATATCTGACTATATTTGAATAAAAGTCAACACTTGTGCCAAAAAACTTTGCCTGCGTCATCAAAAAATCAGTTTTTTAGCAACTGTCTAATTGATAAACAGATATAAAATTAATGTTAAGTCAATATTATTTTCGTGTGACTAAAAATTAATCGACTGATTAATTATTTGGGCATGACAGATTGACAATCTGACCTTTTTTGTATAAATGTCAGGTTTTAACATGTCGAAAATGGCAGGTTTTGGATAGAGATTTTTGCCGTTTTGAATTAAACTTTGCAGGCAGAAATTAAGTTTTCTATTTTCTTTTTAATAATGCCGATGGTTTTTTCGTCGGTTAGATTTCCTTCCGCATCGAATTTATTTTGAGCCTGGGCAACTAAAACCTCTGGTTGTAAAACCGGATTCATATTCAGGAAGGTAAAAACAGGCAAAAATGCTGTTTGCATTCTAACCGTTCCCCACATTCCCTGTGTTGCACCCATTACGGCAACTGGTTTATGCATCAGGGGCGAATCTTTTCCTCGGCTTGCCCAGTCGATGGCATTTTTTAATCCACCAGGAACAGAATAATTATATTCAGGAGAAGCAATAATAAAAGCATCTGCAGCAGCTAAGGCATTTCTAAATTTCACTACGCTTGCTGGTCGTTCTTCAACTTCTGGTAAATCTTGATCTGCATTATAAACAGGAAGATCATCGAAAGGCACTGTTTCGAACTGGATGCCTTCAGGGATTAAACCGCCTGCGACTTTAAGCAACATGGCATTGTACGATCCTTTTCTTAAACTTCCGCACAAACCAACAATTTTTCTGTTCTTTTCCATAGCTATAAAACCAAAACTTTATAAAAATGTTTGGTTTTTGCAAGGACAAACGGTGTAGTTTAAAAAATTATAATCGTTATTTTTGGCGGTATAATTTACCGATATGACTGAAAATAGCACGACCACTTCCATTATTGAAAAAACCGTTTTCCCGATACTTTTCGCTTTAAGTTTTTCGCATTTACTTAATGATACCATACAATCGTTAATTCCTGCAATTTACCCCATCATTAAAACCAGTTATCATTTAAGTTTTTCGCAGATCGGGTTAATTACATTGACCTTTCAGTTAGCCGCATCACTGTTACAGCCGTTTGTGGGTTTATACACTGATAAAAAGCCTCAGCCATACTCGTTGGCTATAGGGATGGGTTTTACCCTGATCGGTTTAATCTCGCTTTCCCAATCGACCCATTTTTACACCATATTAATTTCAGTTTGTTTTATCGGGATAGGTTCTTCCATTTTCCATCCGGAAGCCTCCAGGATGGCGCATGCTGCATCAGGAGGAAAGAGGGGTTTGGCCCAATCTGTTTTTCAATTAGGAGGCAATGCGGGGAGCTCTTTAGGTCCTTTGTTAGCCGCCTGGATTATTGTTCCTTATGGACAGTTCAGCGTAATCTGGTTTTCGGTAATTGCACTTTTGGCCATTATTATTTTAACCTACGTAGGTAATTGGTACAGGGGATTTATGCTTTCAAGAAGTAAAAAGATCAATATTCAAACTGTTGTGAATCAATTTTCGAGAGCTAAGGTGATCTTTTCTGTTTGTATTTTACTCTTATTGATTTTCTCGAAATATTTCTACATGGCGAGTTTAACCAATTATTTTACCTTTTATCTGATCGATAAATTTCATGTTTCAGTACAAACTTCGCAGATCTATTTATTTGTGTTTTTATTTTCGGTAGCTGCCGGAACATTATTGGGTGGTCCAATAGGCGATAAAATAGGGCGGAAATATGTAATCTGGGCTTCAATATTAGGAACCGCTCCATTTGCGTTATTACTGCCACATGCCAACCTGTTTTGGGTAGGTGTACTTATTGTTCCCATCGGGATGATTTTGGCATCAGCATTCTCCGCAATTCTAGTTTATGCGCAGGAATTGATTCCTGGAAAGGTAGGTTTGGTTGCCGGGTTATTTTTTGGCTTTGCCTTTGGCATGGGCGGGATCGGATCGGCGCTATTGGGGAAACTTGCCGATTCTACGAGTATTGAATATGTATTTAATGTTTGTGCATTTCTGCCTTTAATCGGGTTACTAACCGGATTCTTACCGAATATTGAAACGAAGAAGAAATAAAAATCAATATGGACGACAGCGATTGAAGCAAATTGAAAGGCCGCGAAGAATCGTCATTCCCAACTCGATTGGGAATCTTAATGCAATAGCCTTAAGATTCCCGCCTGCGCGGGAATGACGACCCTTTTATTGAAATGTGTCAATGCTAGCCTGTCTAGGGAATAGCTATGATTTTAAGTAGCGTTTCGACAGCCTCTATGACTTTAAAAATGAAAGTTAAATCCAAGAAATGGGTTAAAAGTGTTAAACCCAAAATCAAATGCTTCTGTTTCGTACCAAATATTTGAAGGCTCTTTACCGTCGTAATCCATTTTATTGTATGATAATAAAGGGAAGCCGAGCTCTATGCCCAGTTTTTTAGTCGGAAAAAATGCTAAGCCAGGTTGTATAGATGCATGGTACTGTGTGAATTTTGAACTAGGTGGATAATTATAAGTATAGTTACTGGTTTCATTAGTTTTTACAAAACCAATCGTTCCACTAAACTGTCCAAAGGCTTTAAGTTTGTCAACAATATCTACATAATATCTCACTACAGGACCTACTGAAAAACTTTTTTGTTTACTTGTTCTTGTAGAGGTTGTGTTGAAATTAGAATCAAAATTACTACTGAAATTTTTACTATAGCTAAAACCCGCAGTTAATCCAATTGCTAAGTTTTTAGAAAAAAAATGTGCATAACTCGGATTGATGCCATAAAAATTTCTTTTTTCGTAATTTGGCGACTCTGTTTTTGATGAAGAAATATTAAAACTTCCCCCGATTAAGTTGTCTCCTTTGTTTGGGCATGAGCTGCCATGGCGATAGCGCATACCGCTACCAGCGTTAATAATTGTTTTTTCATTTTCATTTGTGTTTTTTGTGTATTCAATGATAGCATAAAAAAACAATATAAAACTATGTATTTAGTTAATTTTACGTTAATTTTTTGAATGTCATTAAATAAAAAAAATCCAGACTAAATATTAATCTGGATTCAAAGGTTTATGAGATTGTAACTTATTGACAATTGAGTCTTTCAATAAAGTAATAGGTGTCTAATGCGTCTTCCGATTCGGAATCATAATTTTCATTTTGGATTGATTTTACTTTACCATCACTTTTTTGAGAACCAGTGTTATTGTACTCAAATTTGATACTACCAATTGATTTAATTTTCCCATCTTCCGATTTAAAAAACGAATTATAGTATTCGATTTTAATACCATCAATAGCTTTGATTTTTCCATCCTCAGAAGGGAATACACTATTATAGTATTCCACTCTTTTATTGCCTATTGTTTTTACTTTTCCATCTTCCGATTTAAAAACCGAATTATAATATTCAATTTTAGTACCATTAATAGATTTGATTTTCCCATCCTCAGAAGAGAATACACTGCTGTAATATTCTATTTGGCCACGAAAACGCTGGGCATTTGCTTCATTGGAAAGACTTAAAAGACTTAACAAGCTAATACTTGTTAGGCTTAAAATTTTGATGAATATATTTTTCATGAGATAAGCGTTTAGAAGTGAATATTAATTGTGAAAGTAGGGGTAAAGTTATCGAGTGCCAACCGCAAGTTGTTTTTCTTATCAAAGTTGTACAACGATTCTTCGGCATAATAATTTTGATGGAAGAAACTTAAAATAGGAAACGAAAACTCGATACTCGAATCGTTAGAAAGCATGTAAGCAAAACCTGGACTTAAACTTGCCCCCAAGCCTTTTGCACGTGCATCTGTACGGATAAGATAACCCTCATCGTCAATTCTATTGAATGTGTTAATCTGAAGTAGCAAATTAGCCTGGGCAAAAAACTTAAACCGATTTTTAACATCCACATATTTCCGTATGAAAGGAGATATGCCGAAGCTAAATTCTTTAGGACCATAGCGATCTTCATATCTTCCATCTTCTTCGTCCCAGGAAATATAACTTTCGCCACGGAGTTTGGAAAGATTTAAGGGAAGCTCTAAACCTATAGCAAAATTATTGGCCAAAAAATAACCTCCCCTAGGTGTAGCGGTAAAAGTGTTTAGGCTTTGTGAGGTGTTGTTTTGTTTTGAAGTTCCAAAACTTAGGCTGATTCCGGCAAAGCCGGTTCCTTTTTCAGTTTGAGCATAGCAATGCCAGCTGATGGCGCATAGCAGCGCCATGATGATTAATTTAGGTTTCATTTTATTGTGTTTTTGTGTGTAATCAATAATAATCATTATTGAAACAAAAAGCAAGAAAATGAACTACCATGTTAGTTATCTAAAATGTATTTTTGAATTAGGGCTCAATACGCAGCTGTCATTTCGCATGGATTGCAACGTAGCTGGGAACTACATAAGTGCTCAGCCAGCCAAATCTGTCCAGGCAGATCTCTCCATTCCACTGCGTTCCAGTCGAGATGACGGATTTTTCTTTAAAGTCTGTCAATAGTAGAGAAATTAGCTGTTAACAAAAAATCCCACAGATTAATTTCTGTGGGATTTGATCTGAAGTGTTTAACCAGCGTTTTTGTTCAGGAACACAAAATTATGATCGAACATATCTAACTTAATTTTGCTGTCTTTGTCTATCTTACCTGCCAATATTTCTTTCGACAACTCATTTAGGATTCTTTTTTGGATAACCCTTTTTAACGGTCTGGCACCAAACTGTGGATCGTAACCCAATTGTGCCAACCAGTCTAAAGCTTCATCACTGGCATCCATTTCTATCCCCATTTCGGCCAGTGTTTGCTGTACATGTTTAAACTGTAAGCTTACAATATTTCTGATTTCACTGCGGTTTAGCGGTGTAAACATAATCAGTTCATCAATTCTGTTCAAAAACTCTGGGCGAATGGTCTGTTTTAATACCTCGAACAATTCGTTTTTGGTTTTTGCAATTACTTCCTCGCGGTTTTCATCGCTTAAATTTTTAAAATTATCCTGAATTAAATGCGCACCAATGTTCGAGGTCATAATAATGATGGTGTTTTTGAAATTCACCGTCCTACCTTTATTATCGGTTAGACGTCCATCATCCAACACCTGTAACAGGATATTAAATACATCCGGATGTGCTTTTTCAATCTCATCAAGCAATACCACAGAGTAGGGTTTACGTCTAACGGCTTCGGTTAACTGTCCACCTTCATCGTAACCCACATATCCTGGAGGCGCCCCAATTAAACGAGATACGGCATGACGCTCCTGATATTCACTCATATCGATACGTGTCAGTGCATTTTCATCGTTGAATAAAAATTCTGCCAGGGCTTTCGCAAGCTCGGTTTTACCTACTCCGGTTGTACCTAAAAAGATGAAAGAGCCAATTGGTTTACGTTTATCCTGCAAGCCCGCACGCGAGCGACGGATCGCATCAGAAATGGCTTCTATTGCTTCATCCTGACCGGCCACACGCTGGTGTAATTCTTCTTCTAAATGAAGTAATTTTTCGCGTTCACTGGCAATCAGTTTGGTTACCGGAATGCCTGTCCAACGGCCAACTACGCCTGCAATATCATCAGCTGTAACTTCTTCCTTAAGCATACGGCTATCGCTTTGCTGGCTTTCTAAATCGGCTTTAAGTTTTTCAACTTTATCCTGGGCCTCTTTAATTTTTCCATAACGGATTTCGGCCACTTTACCGTAATCGCCTGCACGCTCTGCCTGTTCGGCCTCTAATTTATAGTGTTCGATCTGTTCCAGTTGATTATTAACCGCATCTACCAAATCTTTTTCACCTTGCCACTTTGCTTTCAATTGATCACGTTCTGCTGATAAATTGGCAATATCTTCTGATAGTTCTTTAACCTTCCTGTCGTCTTTTTCGCGTTTAATGGCTTCACGTTCAATCTCTAAACGCATAATTTCACGGTCTAAAGCATCTACATTTTCTGGCACACTGTCCATTTCCATGCGCAATTTAGATGCAGCCTCATCCATTAAATCGATGGCTTTATCAGGCAAGAAACGGTCTGAAATATACCGCTGACTCATTTCTACCGCTGCAATAATCGCCTCATCTTTAATCCTTACCTTATGGTGTGTTTCATAACGTTCTTTCAATCCACGGAGAATAGAAATGGCATCCTGCGTATCAGGTTCTTCAACCATTACCTTTTGGAAACGGCGTTCTAATGCTTTGTCCTTTTCTAAATATTTTTGATATTCGTCTAAAGTTGTTGCACCAATGGCACGCAATTCTCCACGGGCAAGGGCAGGTTTTAAAATGTTCGCCGCATCCATTGCACCTTCGCCACCACCAGCACCTACCAAAGTGTGGATCTCATCGATAAACAATACAATTTCGCCATCGCTCTGGGTAACTTCTTTAACCACAGCTTTTAAACGTTCTTCGAATTCGCCTTTATATTTTGCACCTGCAATAAGCGAACCCATATCGAGCGAATAAACCACTTTGCTTTTTAAGTTTTCGGGTACATCGCCTTTAATGATCCTAAAGGCAATACCCTCTGCAATGGCTGTTTTACCTACGCCTGGCTCACCAATTAAAATAGGGTTGTTTTTGGTTCTGCGTGATAAAATCTGGATCACGCGACGGATTTCTTCGTCGCGACCAATCACTGGATCAAGCTTTCCGCTTTCGGCATATTCGTTTAAATTTCTTGCATATTTGCTTAGGGCCTGGTAAGTAGCTTCTGCATTTTGATCCGTTACACGGTTGTCGCCACGCAGTTCTACAATGGCTTTTTTAAGGTCCTTTTCGTTAACGCCCTGTTCTTTTAATAATTTCGAAGTGCTATCGTTAACGGCTAATATGCCTAATAACAAATGTTCTACAGAGACAAATTCATCTTTAAATTCTTTTAAAAATGTTTGCGCTTTCTGCAGAGCGCTATTGGCATTAGATGACAGATAGACATTGCTTCCGCTCACTTTCGGGAACCTGGCAATCTCTGCATCTAAGTTTTGATTTAGTGAATTTAGGTTAACGTTCAGCTTCTTTAATACATAAGAAACCACGTTTTCATCAACAGTGAGCAAACCTTTAAGCAGGTGTGCCGTTTCAATAGCCTGTTGCTGATTGCCTTGGGCTATTTCAGAAGCCTGTTGAACTGCTTCCTGGGCTTTTATCGTAAAATTGTTGAAGTTCATATTCCCGTTTAAGTCAAAACAAATGCCACAGTATTTTTGATTTTACAATCGGAAATTTTGTCGGTAAGATTTTACTTGTAATGACTAAATTACTGATATTTAGTGTTTTATACTGAAAATTTGTCGTATTGGATATTGTTTGTTAATTGCCACCCGTTAACTGTCAATTGATTTGGGCGTTACCCAAGCTACGCAAGGGCCCGGGCTTTCCAGGGCTGCGCTGCGCTCCGGTACCGATGAAGGATCGGTACTAAACCCTTACAATCCCTAACGCGGAATTTATCGCTGGGAAACACTTGTGGGCTGCATCATGGGTGACCAAAAACAACTGAATTTGTTAAATAAACCTGATAGAACGGAAAGCCCGGAGCGAAGAATGAGTGAGGACTTGGAGGGATAGCAGGACTTTCATAGCCTAAAAGCACCGAACCCTGCTTTTCTAAATAATATTGACCACCTAAGTCACCTGAGTGCAGCTAAGTAGTACGATATAGGTTTATTAGACTTCGCAGGTTTTAAACTAAATTCGCCATCTCGACTGAAGCGCAGTGGAATGGAGAGATCTATCTTTTAGATTTCTCGACTTCGTTGCACTTCGCTCGAAATGACGGCATCCAGGATTTTGATTAATTTTTCGTTTTTTGTTCAATTATATGCTTACCAGCTGCTAAATCTATCTTCCCAACGTTGTTTATCTTCCCATTTATATAATTATCCATGCCACGCGTAAGTGGGAGGTTAACAGTGGCTGTAGAATTTGCAGGAATGGTAATGTCGTATCTAATCCCGTTATCGACTTTTTTCCATGCACTTACAATTTTACCATGTGGGCCAATATGACTTGCATCAAAAGAATTTAGGCCTGCCATAATGTGCGGATCCAATATCACATGTTTAAAGCCAGGCTGTTTTTCATCTGGTTTAATACCGCCAGGAGATTTATATAACCAGGCACCAATTTCTCCGAACATAATGTGGTTCATCGATATATCCGATTTTGCATCAATAGGCCAGTTTTCGTATAAAGTGGTGGCTCCATTTTCCATCCACCAGCCCCAGCTTGGATAGGTTTTTTGAGCGGCAATTTTGTAGGCAATATCGCTATAACCATTTTCGCTTAGTGCATTTAAAATGGCTTTAGTTCCCAATAATCCAACATCTAAGTGGAAACCATCAGCTTCTACGCGTTTGGCTAAATTTTGGGCGACTAAGGCAATCGATTCTTCCGGAACAATTTTCCAGTAAAGCGGAACACTCATTTCAGTCTGTACACCAGAAGCATAAATCCCTTTTTCCTTATTCAAATACTTGGCATTAAAAGCATCTTTAATTTTTTTAGCCAAAGCCATGTACTTTTCATAATCATCGTTTTTACCTAAAATTTTTGCTGCCTTGGCTAAAATAAGCACATCAGCATAATAATAACAGGTAGAGGTAAGTTCAACAGGAGATTTAGATTTCACAGGGATCCAATCGCCCAAACCCCAGGTGGTTAACCCTGTTGGGTAAATTTCGTCAATATGGTTCACGTATTTTCTAATATTTCCGTAACAATCAGCAAGCAGTTTTTTGTCTCCATAAAACAGGTAAACATTCCATGGGATAATGGCAATTGTACTGGTCCAATCGGGTCCGTTGCCCCATTCGTAACCCCAGCCATCGGTAGGGATAATGGAAGGTAAAACGCCATTTGGCTGTTGTTCATCACGGTGATCGGCGAGCCATTTTTCGTAAATGGTAATGCCGTCAAAGCCATAAAGACCGGTTTCTATCGCAATCTGCGCATCGCCTGTCCAACCATTTTTCTCTCTCTGCGGACAATCTGTAGGGTAGCCAAAAAGATTTGATAGGTAAGAATTGTTGGTGGCGTGATAGATTTTATTAATGATCGGCTCTGAAGACTTAACATCACCTGCAACTGGCACGTCACTATGCATAAAATAGCCTACCAGGTCTTCTTTTTTCAATTCGATGGGAGCGGAGCTGCTCACTTCTACATATTGGAAACCCTTATAATTGAAATGCGGCATAAAACTTTGTGCGCCTTTTCCATTCAAAATCAGGATATCCGTCTGAAATGGGTCAGTATTATCAGTTGGTCTGTAATGGGCATCAATATTGGAAATGTCTACGTGTCCGTTGGTATATAAACGCTCGCCATGTTTCAGTTTTATAACAGTTCCAGCCGGTCCGCTTACCGTGATTTTGCTTACACCTGAAATATTTCTGCCCAGATCGAAAAGGTATGTGGTATCATTAAACTTTCTTAAACTTTTGCTTGCTATTTCTTCAACATTGCGGATAGGGTGCATGGCCTGTGCAACAATATTTTTAGATGGTGCTGAACGGTACATCACATTTTTCCAATCTGTATCATCAAAATCAGGCGTGTTCCAACCTGCTTTTTCCAGGCGGGCATCGTAATGCTCGGCGGTGTAAATACTATTAAAAATAATCGGGCTTAATGCTGTTTTCCATTCTTTCCCCGATTTAATGGTTTCGGTTGTGCCATCTTCATAAGTGATGCGTACATCAAGACAAAAAGTTGGCCTGTTGCGCCAGGGCGCACGGTCGAAATACCAAACTGCTGTCGATTGGTGGTTGTACCAACCATTGCCCAACAGTACGCCAATAGCATTTTTGCCTTTGCTGATGGCATTGGTTACATCATAGGTAATGTATAGGGTACGTCTATCAAAACGGGTATACATCGGGTCCATGCGGTGGTTGCCTATTTTCTTCCCGTTGATGGAGAGTTCATACAATCCAGCTGCAGCGATGTAAGCCCTTGCCGACTTGATTTTTTTAACCGTAGTAAAGGTGTTCCGGAAATAGGGTGCAGGCTTAAGCTTGGTATTTTCATTATCCGAAATCCATGCACCCTGCCAGTTTTCCATTTTCATCATCCCGGTTTCAAAGCTGGCGATATGTACCGTGTTCGATTTCTTTTGGTTTCCATCAACGATATCAATCCTCCAGAAATATTTAGTAAAAGGTTTTAGTAGCTGGCCCGAATAAATAACCAGGTTATCATCTGATTTAACCCAGCCCGTATTCCAAAGTTTTGCACTGGCTTTGGTAAGCGAAGCCGAATCGGTATCTACCAGAACGCGGTAGGCTGCTTGTCTGGCTCCTTGGCTGGCATCGTTCATTTGCCAGGTAAAGCGTGGATTTGGATTATCTAAGCCGATTGGGTTAACCAGATATTCGGTTTTTAAAGCGGTAAGCGATTGAGCAAGTGTTTTGGAAATAGGAGCAAGGGCAAAAAATAAAGCAGTTACCTGGAAAAATCTGAGGTTCATAGTTTAAAGGTTATTCGAAAACTAAGGTATTAAAATAATGCGCCGATATAAGAACGCAATGGAATTTTTACGCATAAAAAAAGACGAGGTTTAACTCGTCTCATTTATCTGTGCAATCAATTTTATCCTAATATTTCTTTCAGTTTTTCCGTTTGGTGATCGGCCAGTTTTTGTAGTGGACCAGATGCCAGCATTTTCATCATCATGTTCAGATCAGCTGAGATAATGTGTTTAGCTGTAGTTGTTCCGTTTCCATTATCTGCTATAGTCCATTTTAACTCTACATCGAAAGGCGCTTTTTCACTCGGAATTGCTGTTATTTCCTGATTTTCGATACGGCTCGAAATCTTAATGGCCAATTTTGCCATATTTTGGATGGTAAACCGTGCATCATCTTCAGTAGATTCCCAGTTATAGATATTTTCTGGCATCAGTTGCTGATGATTGTTCATATTGGATAGAAATGCATAAACCTCTGCAACTGGTTTATTTACCTCTACTGTGCTTTCAATAACAGTCATTATATATTTTTTATAGATTTTTGTTTTTTACTCAAAACTTAAGACTCCGGACTTAAAACTTGTCCTTGTCCCCATTCTGACGGGTTTAAACGCCATTTACCTAATAATTCCATATCACTTTTGGCAATAATGCTGTGCTCGGCAGCATAATCGATTAAAGCGCCATAGTTTGATAAGGTTAAGTAACGACATTTTGCAGCTGCGAAATTTTCGTCTGCTTTTTCGAAACCATAAGTGAAAATTGCTGCTAAACCAGCTACCGATAAACCTGCAGCTCTTAATGCGTCAACAGCTTGTAAACTGCTTTTTCCGGTTGAAATTAAATCTTCGATAACCACCACACGTTGACCTTCAACCACTTCGCCTTCAATTAAACTTCCAGTGCCGTGTTCTTTGGCCTTCGCTCTTACATAGATAAAAGGTAAACCAAGTTCTTGAGCTACTAAAACACCTTGAGGGATTCCAGCAGTTGCAACACCAGCAATAACATCTACCGAACCAAACTCTTCCTGAATGGCCTGTGCAAGTTTCTGACGGATGTAAGTTCTAACCTGAGGGTGGGAAAGGGTAATTCTGTTGTCGCAATAAATTGGCGATTTCCAACCAGATGCCCAGGTAAAAGGATTATTTGGTTGTAATTTGATTGCTTTTATCTGTAATAAAAATTCCGCTACCTTTAATTCAATATCACTTTTATTATACATGGCTCAAAATTACAGATTTATTTGTGTTTGTCATAACGTTTATTAAGCCTCACTTGTTTTAGCGAGGAAAGAAAATGCCGGGATTTGAATTTAATAACGACTTCCAAATGATACAAATATCGGAAATTTTGATGGATGGTAAAAGCTATTTCTTGCCACTCCTTGTAAATCAGTACGATAAAGAATATCATGGCTTAAAACATCTCAGAAATATATTGTTGCGGTAAAGGATTATTTTTAAGCTACAACGCTTTGATTACAGCGTTTAATTGTCTCATTAAAGGTATAATCTGTTCCGATTTTTACAATCGAGAGGCTTAGAATTGCCCTAATTTTACGATCTTGTAAATAATTGGCGTATGGAATTTAAACAGTTTTCACCTTCAGATCCCTTAAAACCTTATATCAGGCATTATTATATTTTCAAGTCGGATGCTGATTCGACTTTTGAGGATATAGTATTTCCCAGTGGGGATATGGAGGTAATCTTTAATCTGGGGAATGGCAGCTGGGAATCGCTTGTAAACAATGCTTTTAAGAAAACACCAAAAATTGAACTTTGGGGGCAGATTACAAAACCGCTTGCTATCCGATCGGTAGGTAAACATGCCATGCTCGGGATCAAATTTTATACGCACTCGGCCTCGTACTTTTTTAATGATCAGATGGGGATTTTTAACGACTCGATTACCGATCTTCGGGATGTGATCGGAGGAAGTGCAGATGTGCTCCATCAAAAACTATTGGAAACCGAGGGCGAACAAAAAAGGATCGATCTTTTAGAGGCATTTTTGTTGAAAAGATTGATCAGCCATGAAAAAAAATCCTTTCATATCAATAAGGTAGCAGATATCTTAAATAGTATCCTAAAAGATGCTTCGGGAAGCAATATTACCTATATCGCATCAAGGCATAATATCACTACACGTTATTTGCAACGGTTACTGCATCAGCATACCGGGCTATCGCCAAAATCTTACGATAAAATTAACCGTTTTCAGCAGAGTTTAAAGATGATTTCAAAAAATGAAGAGCCATTTACCAATATTGCCTATGCCTGCGGATATTTTGATCAATCACATTTTATAAGAGACTTCAAATCCTTTACCGGACTTACCCCTTCGGGTTACCTGGATAACCTTACTCCGGTAAACCAGCTGCTTTTTCCATAAATTTTATTTTGTTCGGATTTGTACAATCCGTTGATTTTTAAGGGCTATATCTTTGATGTATAATTAATTAAAACAAGATATAGCTTATGAATTCTTTTGAAACATTTAAACATCTGCACAAAAATACCAGCCCACTTTTAATTGGGAATGTGTGGGATGTAAAAAGTGCAGAAATCTTTCAAGCCAATGGTTTTAGGGCCATTGGGATTTCCAGCCAAGCCATTTCGAATGCCTTGGGTTACCCAGATGGAGAAAACCTGCCCTTTGATGAGTTGCTCCATATAACAAAGCGCATTACCGACATGGTTGATATTCCACTTACCGTTGATATGGAGGCTGGGTATAGCCGCGACTTACAAGGCATTTTAGAAAATGTAGAAAAACTACATGAGTGTGGTGCAGTGGGGATTAACCTCGAAGATACTTTGCCGGGCGAAAAGAGAAGCTTGGTGCCGGCAGCTTCGTTTACCGAAACAGTGGCTAAAGTGACAGGGCATATCAAGAGAAAAAAGCTGAATATTTTTCTGAATATCAGAACGGATGCTTTTCTCCTGGGATTGCCAAATGCTTTAGCGGAAACCAAAAAACGCATTAAATTTTATCAGGAAGCTGGAGCAGATGGGATTTTTGCGCCTTGCATTACCGATAAGGCTGATATTGCTGCTGTAGTTCAATCTACTTCACTTCCCATCAATGTGATGTGCATGCCCGATCTTCCAGGATTTAAAGCATTGGAATCACTTGGGGTTAAGCGTATTAGCATGGGTGGATTCTTCTTCAATAAAATATATGATAATGCAGGTCAGCTCGCCAGAAAAATATTGGCTGAACAAGAATTTTCGGCCATTTTTTATTAAAACATAGTAAACATTTAAAATTAAAGACATGAATTTACCAAAAAGAGCAGAAGATGCTCACTCAGCACTAGCTGCTGCATTTAACACAGGAGATGTAGCAACTGTACTTAATATGTACGATTCATCTGGCATTATTGTTCCCGAACCTGGCAAACCTGTATCCGGAAAAGCACAATTTGAAGAAGCCATTAAAGCCATTCTTGCCATTAAGGGCACTATGGAAATTAAAACGGTGTACTGTATGCAAACGGGAAATCTCGCTATAGGAAGGTCGGAATGGAATATCACCGATGGCGAAGAAGTGAAGGTTAGCGCAAAAGGCATTGAGTTAATGAAGCAAGGCGAAGATGGTACCTGGAAAATCGTTATCGACCATGCTTTTGGGGCGGAAGGAGATCTGATCGCTTAGGCTACAAATAATGCAAAGAATCGTCATTTCGAGCGGGGCAGCGCCACAGCCGAGATGACGATCCTCAGCGTTTATTCCTCCCCATTCGTCATCCTGAACTTGTTTCAGGAGCTTTCCAACTGTGTATTTTGTAACAATCGATAAAATTGGCCATCTTAATTAATATTCCCAATTTATGATTGTTTTAAAATCCGATTATTTTAGCTCGCATGAACGCCTTACCCTTTTTATCAACGAGAACCATATTAAACGCGAAGATATCTTAGTTATCACCCCGGCACAAGGGATATTTACAATCTTTTTTTACGCCGATGATGCCGTTGTAGAAATTACACATGGGTTGTTCTCCTAATATTGAGGAACGTCGGTAATATTAATGCGTTACTGAATATATTGAGATCCCTTTTGACTGGAATTCTATTATTTCGGGGCCATTATAGTCTGTAACTAAAATATCTACGAGTGATAGGTCATCAAATTTTAAATAAGATGTTTTTCCTATTTTGCTGGTGTCGCAGAGGATGTAGGTCTGATCGCTTTGCGCTGCCATAGCCAAGGTGTTTGAAGCTTCGTTTTCGCTACCGGCAAATAATCCATCACAGGTAATCCCATCTGCACCCAAAAAGGCTTTCGAGGCGTGGTATCGGGCAATGTGTTCAGTAGCAATTGTTCCATGAACAGCCTGCCTGATTGGATCAACTTCACCGCCAATCAGGTTGATGCTTACAGCACTGTTTTGTAACGCATTAACTACAGGCAGGGAATTGGTAATTACCTTTATTTTTTTGTTTTTGATGAACTGGCATAACCTAAAGACCGTACTTCCACAATCAATGAATATGATATCGCCATCATTAATATCTTCTGCAGCCCTTTTACAAATCGCATCTTTAGTTTTAAAATTAACAGCTGCTTTGTTAACAAATGATACTGGCTTTATTAACTCACTTACTTTCATTGCCCCACCATGTGTACGGTACAGCAGTCCGCTGGCTGCCATATTTGCAAGATCCCTTCTTACAGTAACTTCAGAAACACCTATTTCTAATGCCAACTGCCGAATATCAACTTCGCCATGATCTTCTAGAAGTTCCAAGATTTTATGTGCTCTTTTTTGAAATGTCATATATAATCAGTTAATTCGATCAAAAATAATCATAATCAATCAAAAATAATCATTTTATGGGAAATATTAATATCCTTAACACACAAATACTTTCAGATAATTGGTACACTTTGAAGAAAGTGAGTTTCGAAATGACAAGGCTTGATGGGGCTAAATCTTTTCTGGAGCGAGAGGCATACGACAGGGGAAATGGCGCCACAATTTTATTGTACAATAAAGAATATAAAACAGTTGTGCTTACACGCCAGTTCAGGATCCCGACATTTATCAATGGAAATGAGACGGGTTACCTGATTGAATGTTGTGCCGGATTGTTGGATAAAGATAATGCCGAAGATTGTATCAGAAGGGAGACTGAAGAAGAAACCGGGTTTAGGATTGGTCATGTAGAAAAAGTTTTCGAAGCCTATATGTCTCCGGGTTCGGTTACCGAGCTGTTATACTTTTTCGTTGCTGCATATTCAAATGAAATGAAATTGCATAAGGGAGGCGGACTGAAAGAAGAAAACGAATATATCGAGGTATTAGAACTGCCGTTTGAAAATGCCCTGGAGATGATAAAAAGTGGTGAAATAAAAGATGGGAAAACGATTATGCTCCTTCAATACGCCTTGCTAAATGGCCTGATGTTGTAACAGCATTGTTTGAATTTTGCAATGATTTATTTGATTTATGTAATTGTTCTTAGCAAAGCGCTGTATACCTTTGTTAAGGTAAAATTAATTTGAATTTTTATGATAGCAACAAAAGGATATGCGGCACAAAATGCCGAAACTGATCTTGCGCCCTGGAATTTTGAGCGCCGGGAAGTAGGACCTCATGATGTTCAGTTCGAGATACTTTTCTGTGGGGTTTGCCACTCAGATCTGCACCAGATAAAAAACGATTGGTTTCCGGGGATATTCCCAATGGTTCCTGGCCATGAAATTGTGGGCAGGGTAACAAAGGTTGGAGATCATGTTAAAAAATTTAAGGTTGGTGATCTTGCCGGCACAGGTTGTATGGTAGATTCTTGCCAGGTTTGCGAAAACTGTAAGCAAGATTTAGAACAATATTGTTTGGAAGGAAATACGCAAACATACAATGGTTTGGAAAGAGATGGTAAAACACCAACTTATGGTGGATATTCGGATACAATTGTAGTAAGAGAAGAATTTGTACTTCATGTGTCGGATAAATTAAATCTTGCTGCCGTAGCACCGCTTTTATGTGCAGGCATTACCACTTATTCTCCTCTAAAACACTGGAAAGTAGGAAAAGGCCATAAATTGGCTGTACTTGGTTTAGGTGGTTTAGGCCATATGGCTGTGAAATTTGGTGTGGCTTTTGGCGCCGAAGTAACGGTATTGAGTACTTCGCCAAAGAAAGAAGAGGATGCCAAAAAACTTGGTGCCCATCACTTTGTGGTAACTACAGATCCTGCGCAGGTTAAAGCTGCCAGAGGTACATTCGATTTTATTTTAGATACCGTATCTGCTGAGCACGATTTTAACATGTATCTGTCTTTATTGAGAACAAATGGCATACACATTTGCGTAGGTGTTCCACCTAAACCGGCAGAAATTGCTGCTTTTAGTTTGCTTGGTGGTAGAAAAAGTCTTGCCGGATCGGGTATTGGAGGTATTGCCGAAACTCAGGAAATGTTAGATTTCTGTGCAGAGAACAATATCGTATCGGATATCGAAATGATCGACATGAAAGATATCCACCATGCTTACGAACGTATGGAAAAAGGCGATGTACGTTACCGCTTTGTAATTGATATGGCTACGTTGTAGATCTAATATCAGATAATTAACATAGGGGTTTAGGGCTGAAAAAGGTTTCTAGACCCCTATTTGTTTATCAGACAAATTAATTTCCTAAGTCGTATAATTTTGCTTTACAAATTCTGATATGGAAATGTTATGATCAGATTCTACTTTGGAAATCTGCTTTTTGTTGTCTAATAGCAGATTTTGGAGCGTACCTAGCGAACCTTTAAGGTAAGAGATGGATAACATCCGAGAAATCCTGCTTCTGATCTTTTCGGCCAGGAACAACTCGACCAGGATCAATGTGATTAAAAAGATATAATGCGTAAAAATCAGGTTATTGGTATTTTTGCTTAAGGCGGGAAGCCCTAACCAAACCATAACCATATCAATTATTAAAGGAATACCGATAATAGCAATAATCGAGATTGCACTTGCTTTTAGTGTAATACGTTTTTCTGCTTGCTTTATCTGCTCATTAAAAGTAGAAAATTTATTGTTCAGCGGTGTATTTCTATTGCTTTGTTGTTGTTCGAGCTTCTGAAGGTCTTTTCCATGTGCTATATCTATTATTCTAACCTGCTCTATGATGGATGATTCGGCATTATTAAGCTTTTCCTGATCTTCTACGATAGATTCTTGCTCGGCTATAATTTTATCCATTACCATCAAATCGTCTGGGATACCATGACGAAGTTTTTGTTCTGCGGCAATAATACGGTTATCTAATTGTTTAAACTGCCTTTTAAGCTCTGCAATTTCTTTATTGTAATGCTCTTTTTTTGAAGCGTAACTGTTCTCTAAACTATGAAGTTCGGATGCGTACTCGAAATTGGCCAATAACTGTTCATTGCTGGCAAAACGCTGATAAAGCCCAGTTAATGTGATAAAGAGCGCTCCGGTTGATTTTTCTGGGTTAGAAAGATCGTCTCGGTATGCTTCCAGATCTGTTTCGGATAATGAAGGTATGGGCATGGCAGATTAAAAGGTTAAAATTATAAAAAAATATTCATCGTTGCAGGAATTATTCGCCATTGTTTTCTAGCTGAATGCTCCAATACAGAGAACTAAGCATTTTTTTACATTCTAGTGTGTACGGTTTTGGTTCTACAGGTTCATCACTGATTAAATATTATTTTTTTTTCACACTTTAATAAATTATTCTATATTTGTGGCAAGCAAGGGGTGAGAGCCTTGCATCAATCTTTGATTGAGAGCGTTAATTTAGATAAGGTTACAACATTAATTGTTGTAACCTTTTTTTATATCCTATAAATAACTCAACAATTTTTCTACTTTTAGGGCATTGCAAAATATATAGGTTTCGCAGAAAGAACTTTTTAAATGTAATCGGGAAAGGAGCGGGTTGCTATAAAAAAGCATCATTCTCTATTAAATGTGTGTTAAAAATATATGCCAAGAAATTATAGAATTTATATCAACGATAACACTTTGTATATCTCAGATTTTTTGCCAGAGCAAAAAGAAAAAATTCAACAACTTGAATTTCAGGATTTTAATCTGCAAACATTCTACAAAAAACTAAAAAATGGTTCTAAAAAGAGCTATATTTTCTTGACAAAAAATCCTCAGGAGACCTTTAGAAAGTTAAAAAAAGATTGCACCATTATTAAAGCCGCCGGTGGTTTGGTAGAGAGCGCAAATGGCAATTTTCTGTTTATTTTTCGAAATAAAAAATGGGATCTGCCCAAAGGAAAGTTAGAGGAAGGCGAAAAAATGAAGGAAACTGCTGTTCGTGAGGTAGAAGAAGAATGCGGAATCAGGGTTTTTAAACGCGAAGAAAAACTTTGTAAAACCTATCACGTTTATCCAATTGGTACAAAAATGGTGATCAAGAAAACCAATTGGTACAAAATGAAGGTTAAAGGCGAACCAAAATTGATACCTCAAAAGGAAGAAGGCATTGATGAAGCGGTTTGGCTGGATAAAAACCACATTTCGCCAGTAGTTAAAAATACTTTTCCATCAATTATGGATGTGCTGAGGGCCGGAGGAATACTGTAGGTGTACAGTAGTGTCAGATATTTCTATCTGACACGGATTGGAGCAATTATAGATTTGTACTTTAATTTATTTGAATAGTCAGAAGGTAACATCAGACTGCACTGATTATTCATAATCCAACTCATCGACTACTTTTTTCACTTGCTTTAAATATTTGCCATAGTAATACCAAGCCCATAATTCAGTAATTATGCCTATAATCAGAATGGTAATAAAACAGTTTAATAAGATGTAAACCGATGAAAGATTAGCCAAAATTTTGTTGAAAATTGAAGCCTTTTCTATAAATAAATAAATTGCAATGAATGCGACGCCGATAAAGGCAACGATGTAGGTGAGGGCTTTATATAATTCGATATTCAGTTTCATTTCGTAGAAAAACCAAAGGATGTTTTTGCGGGTATCTAAACTCATATCGTAAGAGTTTTTGTAGAACAGATAAAACTTAAAAAAATAATAGGCGGTAAATCCGCAGGTGATGGCATAAAATATTAAAAACACCTGATTCATTGCCGATGAAAATCCAAAAAAGTAAGGGACAAAGGCCATGAGTACCAAAAAGAAGATCTGGTAAAAAAACTCGTGTTTCATTTTAGCCCTTATTTTATCAATTGGGGTATGTGCCTGTTTTATTTTAAGCATATCTGTAGAAATGTTGCTTCCTTCGGGACTTTCAGCATTCCATTCATTTTTTATATCGTCAAAATTCATAACCGTTTTTCTTTATAATGAATTGTAATTTTTCTTTAGTTCTATTGAGTTTTACGCGTGCATTTACCTCGCTAATGCCCAGGTTTTCGGCAATTTCGCGATGGGATTGGTTTTCGAGAAAGAGAAATATCAATGCTTTTTCTATAACATTCAGTTCTTGAACGGCGGTATACAAATAGGACAGTTTCTCTTCCTTTTCGGCACTTTCATTTACATCTATTACATCAATATTTTCATCCAATGGTGTCTTATCTACTTTTCTATTGTCCTTTTTAAAGTAAATTAGTGCAGTATTTAAGGAAACACGATACATCCATGTAGTAAATTTAGAGTTGCCCTTAAAAGTTGGGTAGGCTTTCCAAAGCTGTAATACGATTTCCTGAAACAGATCGCGCTGTTCTTCAGCAACGTTCATATACATTTTAGAAATCTTATGTATAATGGCTTTGTGCTGGTTGATCAGGGCGAGGAATGTATTTTCTGTTTCTTTCATTTAATATATAACCCATTGGTAACCGATTCTTTAAAACGTTACATTTTAAATTTAGATAATATTAAACTACAGTAAAGGAGGAAGAACACAAATGAGATTCCAGTAGATTGGTCGTCTTTCCCGCGCAGGCCGGGATCTTAAAACGCACGCTATGTCGCGATCGTTGTAAGAATGCTTCCCCTTACTAGGCTTAGCGTCTCGCTAAGACTATACTTTATCTCTCGTATTGGTATTCAGTAAGGAAATAATTATGTCTTAGCGGGACGCTAAGACTAGTTGCGTTAACGGAGTACTATAAAAAACTAAGTGCTTCTTTGGGTACAAATGGGCTTACATCGCCATGGTTTCTTAGGATATCGCGCACAATGGTAGAGCTGATGGCCGAATATTCGGGTTTGCTTAACAGTAAAATGGTTTCTACTTCGGGCATCATGGTTTGGTTAATCTGCGCGATGGCTCTTTCGTATTCAAAATCAGCAGCCGAACGGATACCACGTACCATATAGGTGGCATCAATTTTTCTACAGAAATCTACCGTTAAACCTTCGTAAGTTTGGATTTCGATATTCTGATAGCCTTTAAAAACAGTCTGCAAAATCTGAAGACGCTGCTCCGCACTTAAGAAATTCTGTTTTGAACTGTTTAGTCCGATACCCACTACAATTTTATCGAAAAGTGGTGTAGCACGTTGTAAAATATTTACGTGAGCAATAGTGATCGGATCAAATGAGCCTGGAAATAGCGCTATCTTCATGATTCAAATATAGATTTTTATGGCGGAATTATTTACCACAAAGACACTAAGAACACAAAGAAGGTTATTTTTTGCCACGGAAACACGGATTTACATGGAATGCACATGGCTTAATCTTTTACCATTAAGAAATTAAGAACATTAGGACGTTCAGCGGCATTATAACTGGAGCAGACCGCCCATTTTAAGCCTGATTGCAATGGAAAGCCCGGAACCCGATCCTTTATCGGGTGAGGACTTGTAATGAAAAGCAGGACCAAAGGCTGCCACAACGCACTAAATGCTCACTTTCAAAAAAAATATTTTACTGGCTTAAGAAAAGATTAGGATCGTTGCTACTCACTAAACTCAAAAAAACTGAATGATGAATTGCCGTATTTTCTGGTTTCGGTGTAACCGGGCTGACTGTTCAGTTTCATGTTACTTTGGTGTTCTACAATTAACAGGCCATCTGGCTTAAGCAATTGTTGCTCCTTTACCATTGCCGGAATCTGTGGAATGTTGGGCATATTGTAAGGCGGATCGGCAAAGATCAGGTCGTAAGCACCAGTCATTTGTTTTAATAACTTGAAAACATCGCCTTTACGTACATCAACCTGATCAAACTGGTATTGTTTTGCTGTGTTTTTAACCCAGTTTACGCAACCATAATCCATATCAACGGCTAAAATACTTTCTGCACCGCGTGAGGCAAACTCAAAAGTTAAATTTCCGGTGCCGCAGAATAAATCCAGAACAGAACAGGTTTCGAAATCATATTTGTTGTTGAGGATATTGAAAAGTGCTTCTTTGGCCATATCCGTAGTGGGGCGTACCGGTAAATTTGCAGGGGGCTGCAAACGGATGCCCTTTAATTTGCCACCAATTATTCGCATAAATCTAAAGCAAGGAGACCGCTGAAATAGTGTTTGGGCATATCGGCCAATAATTCGCTATTTTGTTTTCCAGCAGGAAGGAAGAAATAAAGTTGGTTAAAGTATTTTAATAAGCAATTATAATGCTCATCATCTTCGTTTATAATGCCTTGTAAATAAACGGGAATGGCATCAGTTAAGCCCAGTTGTTCGATCATCAGCAACAGGAAATAATTAAACTCCTCAGCGTTTTCTGATTGATAATGGTTTTGAAAAACTATCTTTTTATCTTTTATGTAGAGTACATTGAAAGATATTGCTGTAAAATCGATTAATAAAGATTCGTCTGCCAAATGATTAAATAAAACCATTAATGGTTCAGACTGTGGAAATAAATCTGTTTTTTCAGGCAGATTTGCTTTTAAATGCTCATCTAAACAGAAAACGGTATTAAAACCCAGCTTATCGTTGTGTTTAGTGTAAACTTTAGCATCGGAACCTAAATACTTTGAATAAACGGACAGATTTTCACCATCAAACCATTCATCAGGGATGAAAATAAAATTTGAGGTATGGATTGCCGCTTTTACCGTTGCATAGTTTAACGATAGGTAACTATCGGTTTCAAAGGCAGATTTCAGTTCTTTCTGTACATCTTCACAACCTTGTTTATCAAAAATGATATTAATCTCTTCTGTGTCTTTACCTACCACAGCATAAGAAAAGCTGTCATTCGTTATTTTTAATAATAAATGGCAGTTTGCAGATGCAGCAGCTTTAAAATTCGGGTCGACTAATAAGAGACTATTGTTACTCATTGAAACAAAAATAGACTTTTTTAAGGATTAACGGTAAAATGAGGTTAAATTTTTGGTTTTGACTTGTAGCGCTTTAGTTTTTTGCCACGGAAACACGGAGTTCACAGAAACAATGCCTAGCCATTTTGTTTACTAGTTGTTCAATGAACGTTTTTACATTTAAGACACCTCAGTTCATCTGAGTGAAGTTTATTCGCCCAAAAATAGGTAATTAACTTCGTGTTCTTTTTGCCTTGCTGGTTAATCTTGTCTCTGCGCTTTGCGGTTAAAAGAGCATCAAAAATAGCTGTGTTTATCTGTGAAGATCTGTGGTAAAAATGTCTGTGTTTTTTTACCAAAATCAAACCTTTCGGGTATTCAAAAATCGAAATATTCGACTTAAATTCGGAACATGAGTTACAAGCCTACCTACAAAGCGGCAAACACGATTGCAGCAACTATTGAGCAACATTTTGTTAAACTGCATAAAAATGCAATTGCACAGGGTGAGATAGATTTGGCTACTCAACCGGATCGAAAAATAATTGAAGCGATAATTGATGTTGCTTTTTGGAGCAGCTTGCGTAAGGAAGAGGGGCATTCGCCGAGGATTTCGATAGCTTTTTTACCACCAGAGCAAACATCGAAACCATTGCGTTTTGCGAAAAAACTAGCGTTAAACGCCAATACCTTAACGAAAATTGCACCTGGGATTGAACGCTCAGGGATTCACTTAGGCGTATGGGAAGAGGATGGCGAACTTTTTATCTGGGGTACAACCCTCAACATTCCGAACTTTTGTTTTGTTGTTGATGTTTCTGAACCGGGATTAATCGTAATTAAACACCGAAGGATTTACGGCATTGGTAAGTTTACCAATGTTGCTGTACTTAAAGGAGAGCAGATTCGCATTGTTGATGATACCAGTTGTGCAAATAAAGATTGTCCGCCTATTTTGCAGGCCTTGTTAGATCTGACTGTTTTGGCCAGTTGGAACGATCCCATTAACATTTTGATCCAGTTTTCGGTTTCTATGCGTGCCCATGGCCGTGGTGGGGCCTTGTTAATTGTGCCGAAAGACGATACAAAATGGGAAGAATCCATTATCCATCCGATACAGTATTTGGTAAAACCTCCATTCTGTGGATTATCCAATCTGGCGAAACAGAGCGGCAACCAGAGTGAAATTTTCTCGCAGGGGGCTGTTCGCCGTGAAGTAGAGCATTTAGCAGGTTTAACAGCTGTTGATGGTGCAACAATCATTAACGAAGAGTTTGACCTGATTGCGTTTGGTGCAAAAATCGGTCGTGCTAAAGGCAAACCAACCGTAGAGCAGATTGCATTTTCGGAGCCCATTGTTGGTGGTGAAGATAAAATTCTTTATCCCGGACAGCTCGGAGGGACCAGGCACTTTTCTGTGGCCCAGTTTGTTAACGATCAGCCGCAATCTATTGGTTTGGTAGCCTCTCAGGATGGCCATTTTACCATTTTCAGTTACAGCAAAAAACAAAATATGGTAATGGCACATCGCATTGAAACCTTACTTTTGTAGCAAAAATTGTTTAATTGTTGCATTGCTTTATTGTTTAGCTCGGGTAAAAGGAGAATACCTTTTTGTTGAGGTTACTTCGACAATGTACCATTGGCGGATTCAAGTAGCGCAATCGTCATTCCCGCAGGCGGGAATCTTAAAGCGCTTGCATTACGATTTCCAATCGAGTTGGAAATGACGATTCTTCGCAGTATGATACTTACAAAAAAGACATAACGGAAAGACCGACTGCCGGAACAAATTAGCAAAGCAACTGCTTTCCAAAAACAATTTATCAATAAAACAATTTAACAATACATGTTAACCGATAAAAGCCAGCTTATAGCTTCAGCATACGAACATACACCAACCAAAGAGCAATTGCTTTTTTGCGAGCGGATGTCGGTGTTTTTGCAGCAGGACGATGAGTACCGCTGTTTTGTGCTTAAAGGTTACGCTGGTACGGGTAAAACCACCTCTGTAGCAGCTTTGGTGAAGGTTTTAAAACAATTTAATCTGCGTAGCGAACTGCTTGCACCAACGGGAAGGGCAGCGAAAGTAATGAGCCAGTATTCATACCGAAAAGCATTAACCATACATAAACGGATTTACCGCAAGCGCTCGGCGGCATCGCCCGAAATGCAGTTTCAATTGGCACCTAACCTCTCCGAAAATACACTGTTTATTATCGACGAAGCCTCTATGATTGCCGATGAATTTAACGAAACAGGTTCTTCAATATTAAGAGATCTGCTGGAGTTTGTGTATAATACCAAAAATTGCTTTTTACTTTTTGTGGGCGATACGGCACAGTTGCCTCCTGTGGGGAGTTTAGATAGCCCGGCATTGAACGAACAGTATCTCAAAGATAAATTTGCATTAACCGTGTCGTCTGTTGAGTTAAAGGAGGTGGTTAGGCAAGGAAAGAAATCGGGTATTTTGGCCAATGCCACGATGTTAAGAAATCAGATTGCTAAAAATCCTGAAAATCCGATGCCTAAATTCCTGACTAAAAGTTATACCGATATTTACAATATGCCCGGGGCGCGTTTGGTTGAAGGACTGGAATATGCTTACCGTAAATTCGGCATGGAAAATACCCTGGTGGTCTGCCGTTCCAATAAATCGGCCAATGTGTATAACCAGCAGATTAGAGCCAGGTTGTTGTACCGCGAAGAAGAGCTAACAGGTGGCGATCAGATTATGGTGGTGCGGAACAATTATTTTTGGCTACCAGAGAACGAGGATACTGCTTTTATTGCCAATGGCGATATGGCAAAGGTAATTCGCGTGAGGGGAGAAGAAGAACGTTATGGATTCCGTTTTACCGATGCCACTTTAGAATTTATGGATTTCCCCGCTGCAGGGCAGATTAGTTGCAAAGTAATGTTGGATACGCTCAATTTAGAAAGTGCCAATCTGCCTTACGAGCAAAATAAAAAGCTTTTTGACGGGCTTAATGAAGATTATGAGCATATTGCCAATAAACGGCAACGGATGTTGGCCATTAAGGCCGATCCTTTTTATAACGCCTTGCAAATTAAGTTTGCTTATGCGGTAACCTGCCATAAAGCACAGGGCGGACAGTGGGATGCTGTTTTTGCTGATCAGGGTTATCTTACTGAAGAAATGATCGATCTCGATTTTCTGCGCTGGTTATATACTGCTGTAACGCGAGCAAAAAAAGAGTTATATTTAGTCAATTTTGCGCCCCAGCTTTTCGCGAAGACAGCGCAGGAGGATTACTTTTAGAACGTGATTACACAGATTTAAGGATTGCACAGATTGATTTTCTGTGTGTCCTTGTGGTGAACATACTAACCAATTATACTATGAAATTTGCCTTTAGTCTTAAAAACAAGCTAAAAATAGCTTTCCTGCTTTTCTGCATCATGTGCTGCACCTTGTTGATCCGCTTTTTGGAAGACAAAAGTGTAGAGAAGATTAACGAATCTTTTATTTCAATGTACAACGACAGACTTGTTCCCGCTACAGATTTATATTTTATTGCCGAAAATCTATATCATAAAAATGAGGTCCTCCAGGAAATATTGTTAGGGAATGGTGCTGTTCATCCCTCAACTGGTATAGTGAAAATGGATAAACACAACCGTAAAATAGATTCAGTAATCAATAAATATGAACTTACTTTATTGGTAAAGCAGGAGAAAAGTTTTTTAAACGACCTTAAACAAGCATTAATTGTTCAGCAAGGATTGGAGACTAAAATTTTGAACATGGCTGGCGCTGAGGGTAGGGCAATTTATGAATCGATGGGTAGGGGTGCAGCAAACCAGACTTTAACTAAACTTTCGGCGCTCATTAAAATACAATCTAAAGTTGGGAACGAGCTGATTAAAGGATCAGAAATTTTTGTTTCGGGAACCAAAGTTTATTCCACTTTACAGGTTATTTTGGCTATCGTAATCGGAATTATGATCGTGGCTATTGTTTCGGCCTCGAATGCAGTGAAAATTCAGAGCGAGAAGTTTAATTTGAATTAGATTTATAGTAAGTTTTACTGGTTAATTCATGATTGGTCGTCTTTCCCGCGCAGGCGGGAATCGTAATGCAAGCGCTTTAAGATTCCCAATCAAGTTGGGAATGACGACCAATCTTAATGATTTTTATGAAATAAATTATTCGGCTTCGTCGTCTGTAATCAGTCTGATCGAATCGTCAGAAAGTACGATTAAACGTTCCTTATATAGTGAGCCAATGGTTTTTTTGAAGGCGCTTTTGCTGATCTGGAAACGGTGATAAATATCTTCAGGAGAACTCTTATCGCCCAGTTCAATTACACCACCACTCTTTTTTAGCTCTTTCAACATCATCTCTTTCGAATCGAGAATATGGCCGTAACCACTTGGCTGTAGGGTTAAATCGATCTTACCTTCTACTCGGATTTTCTTGATCCAGCCTTTGCGCATTTCACCCGGTTGGATATTATCAAAAACCTCGTTATTATAAAGCAACCCGATATAAGTGTTGTTGATAATGGCGTTAAAACCAAGATCGGTTTCTTCGGTAATCAATAAGCTTACTTCGTCGCCCTCTTCAAAATCGAAGCCATCTTCTTCAACAAAATCATATAGCTTAGAAGATGCCAACAGGCGATCGTTACTTTCGTCTAAATACAGGTAAACCACATACTTATAGCCTTTTTGCATCGGCCTTTTTTGCTCGCGATCTGGTACATATACATCTTTATCGATACCGAGGTCCATAAAAACGCCATCATCACCATCAGAAACCACTTTCAAAAAAGCGAAATCGCCTACTTCGGCATAAGCTTTCTGGGTAGTCCCGGTTAAGCGGCCATCTTTTTGTACAAAAACAAAAACGGTAATGTTATCGCCAATTTCTACACCATTCGGAACGTATTGGTAAGGCAGAATGACCAGTTTATCGCCATCGGTTAAGTTTAATCCAGCTTCTGTTTTGCTTAAAATTCTTAACTCGTTGTATTTTCCTATTTCAATCATGTGTTTTGGGTTTAACCATTTTCTTCAATGGCTTTTGCTGCAAAGGTAGCAATGTTTCGTTGCAAATCGGTTTTAAATCTGTTGGAGTAATTTTAACCACAGCTAAAAAGGATGCACACAGATCTAATATCTGTGGTGAAAAAACTAATCTAATACTTGTTTTTAGCCAGTTTATCATCGACTGACCCGGCTAGAGCGGTCGCGTCCTCTCGACCGAAGCAACGCGGAGTGGAGAGATCTATTACAATTAGATTTCTCGGCTACGTGGTACTCCGCTCGAAATGACGTAAACTGGGCGCTATCAATGACGATCTATCACGGCTACTTGAACCTGCAATGAAAAAAAATATATATTTTAGCAACTTATCTAATATTAAAACTACAATATGAACAAGCAGATTCCTCCATTTTTTTTAAGCGACGAATATTTTATTGATGAGAAAGTAAACTTTTTAAAGTTTGCAAACGAGTACAAAGTTTATAACGATCAAGGCGCGCAAATCGGCATTATCAAACAACGCATCTCTGGCTGGCAAAAGGCTTTAACCTTATTGGTTGATAAGCGTATGATGCCTTTTAAGTTAGAGATTACCGATATCAACGATCAGTTGCAGGCCACCATTACAAGAGGATGGACTTTCTGGATGTCGAAAATTATTGTGACCGATCCGCTTGGTGTTGAAGTGGGGATTATAAAACAAAAATTTAAATTCTTCAAGCCTACTTTTACCATTTCGAGTCCAACATCGGGCCAGGAGATCGCAAAAATTTCCGGCGATTGGAAAGCCTGGAACTTTAGCATCACCAATAATGCAGGTGCCGAAATGGGCAAAATAAACAAAAAATGGGCTGGCGCCTTGAAAGAAGTTTTCACCACGGCCGATAAATACAATGTGTCTATCGATCCAAGTTATGCAGAAAGCAATCAGAAGGTTGCAATTGTGGCCACTGCCATTACCATCGATATGGTTTTGAAGGAAAGTAAATAAGAAAGTTAATGAATGAATGAGAGAATGATTTAATGATAAAATGAGTGGATGATTGAATGTAAGGAAAGAAAGATTTAATAAAAATCCTCTAAGCATTCACTCACTCAAAATTCAATCATTCTCTAATTAATTATTTTCTCATTTAATCATTTCTTTGGGTTAAATTTGGAGCCTACAATTTAAGGTATCTTCATTGATATGGAAAAAACCAAAGAAGCCAAAAAGCCGAGTATTTTCAGTTTACTTGGAAACTACAGGGGCTTAATTTTTATGCTGATCCTATTTGCGTTGCTCAGTAACGGTATCAACTTACTCTTACCAAAGATTATTGCCAATGGTATCGATTCTTATACCAACAAAACTTTCAACCTTCAATCTATTCTTCTTCAGTTTTTACTGGCTATTGTACTGGTTTTTATCTTTACTTATTTGCAGAGTATCGTACAAACCTATGCTTCTGAACGCGTGGCAAGGGATTTAAGAACAAGATTGTCTGATCAGATTTCGCGACAGAGCCATGCCTACATTATTCAGGCTAATCCCTCAAAACTGCTAACTAACCTTACGGCAGATGCCGATTCGATTAAAATGTTTGTTTCGCAGGCTATCGTTTCTATCTGCTCATCTATATTTTTAATTGTTGGGGCAAGTATTCTGCTCCTGATGATTAACTGGAAACTGGCACTTTGTGTGATTGCTATTGTGCCGATTATTGGTGGCGCATTTTTCTATGTGTTGAGCAAGGTAAAAGTGCTTTTCAAAAAGAGCAGGGAAGTGATCGATTGGCTGAACAAAGTAATCAGCGAAAGTATTTTAGGCTCGGCTTTAATCCGGGTAATTAATTCGCAAGCTTTAGAATACAATAAATTTATAGATGCCAATGCCAAAGCGAGAGATTTAGGCATTTCTATTCTGCGTATGTTTGCTGCACTGATTCCGGTTATCGTTTTTACAGCCAATTTATCTGGTTTGTGTATTCTGGTGCTGGGTGGTCACTTTGTAATTACCAATTCGATGACCCTGGGAGAATTTACCGCTTTTAGCAGTTACCTCACCCTAATTATATTTCCCATTTTGGTAATCGGTTTTATGAGCAATGTAATTGCGCAGGCTACGGCATCTTACCAAAGGATAGAAAGTGTGCTGAATGCTGCAGAGATCAAACATCCAGGTACGCTAAACACACAATTGCGAGGGGAAGTGGAAGCGAAAGATCTTAATTTGAGTTTCGGACAAAAACCAGTTTTAAAATCGGTATCGTTTTCGGCCGAAGCAGGTTCTAAAACTGCTATTATCGGCCCTACAGCTGCAGGCAAAACACAATTACTTTATATTTTAACTGGTCTTATTGAAGCAGATTCTGGTGCGGTGCTGTTTGATAGCGAAGAAATTAAAAAGTACAACCAGGAGAATTTTCACCAACAGGTTGGCTTCGTATTTCAAGACAGTATTATGTTCAACATGAGCATCAGGGAAAATATTGCCTTTAGTGATACCGTTACAGATGAGTCTTTAGCAAAAGCCATAGCTACTGCCGAACTGAAAGATTTTGTAGATGCCTTACCTGATCAATTGAACACTATTGTTTCAGAACGTGGAAACAGCCTTTCGGGTGGACAAAGACAACGCATTATGCTGGCCAGGGCTTTAGCGGTGAATCCGAAGATCTTATTGCTTGATGATTTTACAGCCCGTGTTGATACCAATACGGAGAAAAGGATTTTGGAGAACATCCAACAAAATTATCCTGGTTTAACTTTACTTTCCATTACACAAAAAATAGCTTCTGTTGAACATTACGATAAAGTGATCCTGCTGATGCAGGGCGAAATCATTGCAGAAGGGACCCATCAGGAATTACTGAAAAGCAGCCCTGAATATGTTCAGATTTACAATTCACAACAGAGCACCAGTAATTATGAACTACAATCTTAACCAGCTTAACACCAGGCAGGAAAAGCAATCTACTTTGAAGGCGCTGAAAAGCCTGCTAAAACTGATCTCGGCTGAACGTAAGAACCTTTGGCTGGCGCTGATTGCCATTTTGGTTAACTCAGGTCTGTTGCTTTTGGGACCATTACTGGTTGGCCATACCGTTGATACCTACATCCGCACCAAACAGTTTCATGGTGTGCTTATTTTTGGTGGTATACTGTTGGTGATGTATATGATTGCCATGGTTACCGGTTACACCCAAACCAGGTTGATGGGTGGAGTAGGCCAGCGAATGTTATACACTTTGCGTAATGCCATTTTTAATAAACTGCAGGAGTTACCGGTTTCATTTTTTAATCAGAACAAAGCTGGTGATCTGATTTCGAGGGTAAATAATGATACCGATAAGCTGAACCAGTTTTTCTCACAGTCGTTAATGCAGTTTATAGGCAGTATTGTTACCATGATCGGCGCCGGTATTTTCTTGCTTTCGATTAATTTAGAACTAGGCGCCGCAACACTTTCGCCTGCGGTGGTGATTATTCTTTTTACGATGGCTTTATCACCCTGGGTAAAAAGAAAAAATGCCAAAAATTTAAAAAGCGTTGGCGGAATGAGTGCCGAAATACAGGAAAGCCTCAACAACTTTAAAGTGATTATTGCATTTAACCGTAGGGATTATTTTAGGAAACGTTTTAATGAAGCTAATACCGAAAATTATAAAACAGCCATAGGTGCGGGTTTGGCCAATAATATTTTTGTGCCGGTTTATGGTTTGCTATCGAGTATCGCACAGCTGATTACCTTATTATTTGGCATTTACCTGATTTCTACCGGCAACTTTACATTGGGTTTATTGGTGAGTTATATTGCTTATACCACCAATTTTTATAATCCGCTAAGGCAATTGGCCGCCCTTTGGACAAGTTTTCAGGTGGCTATGGCCAGTTGGGACAGGATATCACAGATCTTATCATTAGAGAGTGACCTAAAACAGATTAAAGTTGACGAAAATATCACCTCTGATGCTTTGCTTGAATTTAAAAATGTGCATTTCTCTTATGATGACAGTAAAGAAATCCTCCATAACATTAACCTAAGATTCGAAAAAGGAAAAACTTATGCTTTGATCGGTCCAACCGGCGGAGGGAAAACCACTACTGCTTCTTTAATTTCGCGTTTGTATGATGCCACTAAAGGAACGGTTTTATTAAATGGTAAAGATATCCGTTCATTTTCTGCTGAGGAAAGAACACAAAAAATCGGATTCATTTTACAGGAACCATTTTTATTTACAGGAACTGTAAAAGAGAATATTCTGTACGGCAACAGTCAATATAAGGATGTAAGTGATGCGCAGCTGGAGAAAATAATTGAAGAAGCCAACTTAAATGCACTTTTAGCTATATTTGATGAAGGGTTGAATACACAGATTACTTCGGGATCGGACAGTATAAGTTTGGGTCAGAAACAGTTGATTGCCTTTATGCGTGCGGTGCTAAGAAATCCTGAACTGTTAATCCTTGATGAAGCTACAGCCAACATCGATACCATTACTGAACAACTTTTAGGTAGCATTTTAAATAAACTGTCGAAAGAAACCACGCTTGTTATTATTGCACACCGTTTAAACACCATCGAAAACGCTGATGAAATTTATTTTGTAAATGAAGGCGAAGTGCAAAAAGCCGGAACGCTGAATGATGCATTAAATATGTTACTGAAAGGGAAAAGGGTAAGTTAATATCTTTACAAACCTATCAGGTTTCAAAAACCGGATAAGTTTTAAAAAAATACAATGAAAAAATATTTCTTTTTTTTGGCACTTTCAGCCTTAGGCACCATCTCTTTTGCGCAAAGCGAAGGGCAAAACCTTTTTGTTCAGGATAGTTTAAAGTTGATTTCTTCACAGTTTAAGTTTACAGAAGGTGCATCAGTTGATAAACAGGGAAACGTGTTTTTTACTGATCAGCCTAATGATAAAATCTGGAAATATGGTATTGATGGTAAACTGAGTCTGTATATGGACAAATCGGGAAGGGCAAACGGTACTTATTTCGATAAAAAAGGTAACCTGATTGTTTGTGCCGACGAGAATAATCAGATTTGGTCTATCGATAAAAACAAAAAGATAAAAGTGCTCTTCAGCGATTATGAAGGTAAAAAGGTAAACGGACCAAACGATATCTGGTTGGATGCTAAAGGAGGCATTTATTTTACTGACCCTTATTATCAGCGCGATTATTGGACCAGGAAATCGCCTGAGATTCAAGGACAAAAAGTATATTATCTTCCTAAAGGAAAAAAAGAAGCCTTTATCGTAACGAATGATATCATCAAGCCTAACGGTATTGTAGGCACTCCGGATGGTAAATTTTTGTATGTGGCCGATATGAATGCCAATAAAACTTATCGTTATCGTATTGGTGCCGATGCGAGGTTAACGGATAAGCAACTTTTCCTTAATCAGCATTCTGATGGAATGACTTTAGACAGTAATGGAAATGTTTATGTAACCGGAAAAGGAGTGAATATTTACAAACCTACCGGCGAAAAAATCGGTCGTATTGATATACCCGAAGAGTGGTGCGGTAACATTTGTTTTGGTGGAAAAGACAAAAACATGCTTTTTATTACGGCTTCAAAATCGCTGTACGTTATTCCAACGAATGCGAAGGGAGTGGAGTAATAGTTCATTATAGTCTTTTAAGGGCAAGTAAAGCCGAAAAAAATAAGAATGAATTAACATGATTTTTTTTTCTGTTCAGTTTATTCAACCCCTAAAAATATTAAAGGCATTAATTAGTTTTGAACTTCCTACTTATAGGGATAGACGACTATGAAAAAGCCCTCTCAGGATTGAAGGGCTTTTTTACTTTAATTGTCTTGTTCTGAAAATGACAATCCAAAAAATATCGCTGATATTCTACTTCGGCATCCTTACTTAGGTTCTGCAAAGCTGCAATCAATTTAAAACAACTAGAAGCTGGGAATAATTTGATATGGTGTTAACTTAAAAAGAAGTTATATTGCTGTCGAATTTATTCTAAATAATCTCTGATGAAAAAAATATTATTACCACTTTTTTTAGTGGGTATTTTTTATTTAAATGCTGCTGCCCAAAGAACCGAAATCCTGTTAGATGAAGGCTGGAAATTCTCAAAAGGAAATTTCCCGAATGCTGCCGAAGCTACTTTTAATGATACCCGCTGGGAAAGTGTTTCTGTTCCGCACGATTGGGCCATTAGCGGACCTTTTGATAAGGAAATAGACAAACAGGTAACCGCCATCACTCAGAACGGCGAAAGCAAAGCCACTGAAAAAACGGGCAGAACAGGAGCCTTACCTTATATTGGCGAAGGCTGGTACCGAAAAAAACTGAATCTCCCAGCGCTTAAACCAAATCAGAAAGTGCTGCTTCAGATAGATGGCGCCATGAGCGAACCTCGCGTTTACCTGAACGGGAAACAGGTTGGGCAATGGAATTATGGTTACAACTACTTTTATATCGACATTACTAACGACTTAAAAACGAGCAATAATTTATTGGCTATCCATCTTAAAAATATGCCAAAATCTTCACGATGGTACCCAGGGGCAGGTTTATACCGCAATGTACATCTGATCATTAAAGAAGAAAAAAGCATTGAGCAATGGGGAATTACAGTAACCACCCCAATAGTAAAGAAAGAATTTGCCAAAGTGAATATCAAAACCAAATTAACAGATAAAGGTGTTCGTTTGGTTACGCAGATTTTAGATAGTTTGGGTAAACAGGTTGCTATTGATACGGCAAAGAATATCTTCGGCAACGAAACCGATCAAAATATAGAAATCAGCAATCCTAAACTTTGGAGCCCGGAAAGACCTTATTTGTACACCTCCGTATCGAGTGTATATGACGGAAATACATTGAAAGATGTAGTGAAAACAAGATTTGGCATCAGAACGATCGATTTCAGCGCAGGGGTAGGATTTAGCCTGAACGGCCAGGTAAGAAAGTTTAAGGGCGTGTGTTTGCACCATGATCTTGGTCCGCTTGGCGCCGCCATTAATACAGCAGCTTTAAGAAGACAATTAACGATTTTGAAAGAAATGGGCTGCGACGCCATTAGAAGTTCGCATAATATGCCCTCGCCCGAGCAACTGGAGCTATGCGATGAGATGGGATTCATGTTCCTTGCCGAAAGTTTTGATGAATGGGCAAAAGCCAAGGTAGAAAATGGTTACCATTTATATTTCAATACCGATGCCGAGAAAGATATTGTAAACCTGGTACAGGCCAATAAAAACCATCCCTGTATTGTGATGTGGAGTTCAGGAAATGAGGTGCCCGATCAGTTTGGTGCCGAAGGTGTTAAAAGGGCTAAATGGCTTCAGGAAATTTTTCACCGCGAAGATCCTACACGCCCGGTTACGGTCGGGATGGATCAGGTTAAAGCCACCATGCAGTCGGGGTTTGGTGCTTTAATGGATATTCCAGGGCTAAATTATAGGGTTCACCTTTACGAAGAAGCAAATAAAGTTTTTCCACAGGGCTTTATTTTGGGATCTGAAACAGCCTCAACGGTAAGCTCGCGGGGGATATATAAATTTCCGGTTGTAAAAGGATTTGATAAACAATATCCTGATTTTCAGTCCTCTTCATATGATCTTGAATATTGTAGCTGGTCTAATGTACCTGACGATGACTTTGTAATGCAAGACGATAAACCATGGGTAATCGGAGAATTTGTTTGGACAGGTTTCGATTACCTCGGTGAACCAACGCCTTATGATAGCAGCTGGCCATCGAGAAGTTCATATTTTGGGATTTCTGATCTGGCAGGTTTACCCAAAGACCGTTATTACCTGTACAGAAGCCGTTGGAATAAAGCTGCACCAACGTTACATTTACTACCACATTGGAACTGGGAGGGAAGAGAAGGTCAAACTACGCCAGTTTTTGTATACACCAGTTATGATAGTGCCGAACTTTTCTTGAATGGTAAAAGTTTGGGTGTACGTAGAAAAGATAAATCAACACCACAGAACCGCTGCAGATTGATGTGGATGGATGTAAAATACGAACCAGGAACCTTAAAGGTTGTAGCTTTTGACAGCGATGGAAAACCCATAGCCGAAGAAAAGATAACTACTGCGGGTAAACCTTATAAAATTGTGTTAACACCGGATAGAAAAGAGATTAAGGCTGACGGAAAAGATTTGTCTTTTGTAACCGTATCGATAGTTGATCAAAATGGTATACCTTGTCCAACAGCTACCAATGCTTTAAACTTTGAAGTAAAAGGAGCGGGGACATTCAAAGCGGTTTGTAACGGCGATGCTACTTCTTTGGAATCGTTTGTAAAACCAACCATGAAATTATTCAGTGGAAAACTGGTGGTAGTGGTTCAATCAAATAAAAAAGGCGGGACTATACAATTAAATATTAAAGGAAAAGGACTAGAAAATGGAAGTATAGAAATTGTTTCGGCTAAGTAATCAGGAGTTAATTGGTGGCGTCATTCCCAGCTCGACTGGGAATCTTAATGCCTTAACAAGGTTATTTGGTTAGTAAGTAGCATTAAGGCTCCCGCCTGCGCGTACCGTGTGGACACATCTTTTGCTATATCCTCAGCATTGACCGTCATTGCCAGCTTGACTGGCAATCTTAATGCAACAAGAAAGGTTAATGAGCAATATCTGAAGCTTTAAGATTCCCGTTTTCACGGGAATGACGCAAGATAACGGAATTGTGTTCATTTGATAGGCGTGCGCGGGAATGACGTATGGCGAATATATCGTCATTCGCAACTTGATTGGGAACCACGCAGTGCTCATCGAAGATAATCTTAATGCTTTAACAAGGTGTTTAGTTGGTAAGTGGTGTTAGGATTCCCGCTTGCGCGGGAATGACGATGGAGAGGAGAATTGAGCAATTAATTAAAGATTCTTTATTGCATTTAGTATCAATAGTAATTACATGCAGAATTGTATAGGTCCTGTTACAATTAATCTTATTTGGAATAATTTTTTAAATTAGCATATATTAAAAAACCTGATAAGCTTATGGAAAATCTAAAAGAAGAAACCAAAATCAAAGCTTTCCTCACCAGGATAAAGGCAGAGTGGCCAGGAGTGGTAGAACGCTTTGAGTTTAAAACAGGCAGTGTAATTTACGTTCATTTAAAAGAAGGCATATCGAGTATGGATTTTCTCGGTAAACTTTCCAGACAGGTAGAACGTTTTGTCGATTTCAGTATGCCAATTATCTTGTATCATATCGAGAGTGATGGTATGAACTTAAGGTCGCACCCAATTAATTGGTATTCTTCCATTACACCCGGAAAATCTTTTTAATGCCCGTAAACATTCGTGGTTAATACCTTAGCCTGTAAAATGGCAGCCATAATCTTTACAGTTGAAAATTTTTTTGTGCACAATTAGCAATTTTGTTTGCCAGTAATTTTGGTTTTTGGGTTTTAATCCTATTTTTGGTTTTTAATTTAAAAACATCCAGTATAATGAAAAACGGAACAGTAAAATTTTTTAACTCAGAAAAAGGCTTTGGCTTTATTAAAGAAGAAAGCGGATCTGAGATTTTTGTGCATGCATCAGGCCTGATTGACGAAATCAGAGAGAATGATACAGTTGAATACGAAGTTCAAGAAGGCAAAAAAGGCCTTAATGCAGTGAAAGTAAGAGTTGTTTAATTCTTCCCCCAAAAGATTTTGAGCAGGATTTAGTCCTGCTTTTTTTTGCGCTGATATTTCATTACACTATTGAAACCGGATACACCATTTACTGAACAAAAAGGTTGAAAAAATTTCCTTCTCATTTCTAGTTGATTACCAATCTGCCCAACTTTACACGCTATTTATATAGCTATTTTCTGAATTGGATTTTTATTTTTGCTAATGTCGATCTAGTCGGCCGGAACCAAACAAATTAAATATTTTTGCAACTTTCTATTTTTTCAATTCAGGAACCTGTTATAAACAACAAACCTCTTGATCGCAGTACTTTTATGGCTGCGGCACAGTTTGTAACAGCACTTAACTTTGCGGGCGAATTTGAGCTCTTAAGTTTATCGGCGATAAATACACAGGTTGGGGCAGCTAAAAAGGGCGGACTGGTATTTGTACGTAATGGAAAGTTGAAAATGCATCCCGAAATCTACGATCATTTATCCCTGATATCGATATCTTCCATCTGTGCAGGAAGTGTTTATTTCCATGGCCGTGATAAAATTGCTGCAGAGATTGTAAATCTCCCTTATAAGGATGGCCTTTTAAACTTAGAAGGTGCTGAAGAGGATTACATGGCTTTTAAACGTTTATGCAGTCCTGTATCACGATTCTTTTTGCTACAGGCTAAAAAAGTGCAATGGTCTGCAATCTTATCTACCTTTAGGTTTTTTATGATGGAAGGCATTTGGGATGTAGTTAATTTTGTTGCCCATGCACTGCATCAGGCTGATGCCGATGTGCTCGCCTGTGCGCAACTTTTAGAAAGCATGCAAAAACAAAAATGGTATTCTGGTTTTAGTCAGTCGCTCCAGGATTTCCATGCCTCTCGCTATCCTTTAACTAAAGTAGGTTTAGAATCAGAACTTCCAGAAATGGCCTAAATTATTTCAGATAATTTTCTAATAAAACATTTATTTCATCTCCAACAGCTCTATTGCCCATGTTATTGAGTTTTTGCTGCGAAGAATTGTGTTTTTCGATATATGTAGCCTCTGTTTTATTGAATTTAAGATAACCCTGTTCAAAATAACGCTCTTCAATTTCGGTAGAAGAATCCATCGATCTGAACCATAATTTAACCAATGAGCCTGTAATTTTATCAAAGTAAAGCCAGTGGTAGGTCGCTTCTGCATCTGCATTATCAGGCAGACCAAGACGTTGAATTTCAAGAATAACGGTATCAGAATTTTGGAAAAAGTATAAAATCTTATATTTAGACGACATGCCGCAAAAATAGGACTTAATTTTTGATCACAAAAAACATTTTGCTGTTTAGATTTAATATTTGTTGGTTTAAACAAATTCGTCTTTCCCGCGCAGGCGGGAATCTTAATGCATCACGATTATTCATAAGTTTCCTTTTATCCAGAGGCATTCATGAGCACTCCGTGTTCCCAATCAACCCGATAGCAATCGGGTTGGGAATGACAATACTCGTTGGTCAGGATCTGTGATCTTGACCTTTGCAATACGGATTTGATAACCCCGTATTTGATTCTTCACAGACGGTTTATAAATCCCGACTAACCAATCTGGTAATTTTAATGTTTCTCACCTTTAATTACCTTAAATAAATGCAAAACCTGGGGAAATAAGGCATCCATGCTTTCTTCTACACCACTTTTCGAGCCTGGGAAGGTAAGTACCAATGTTTTTCCGATAAAACCTGCAACACCACGCGAAAGCATGGCATAAGGCATACGCTCCTGTCCGTAACGTCTAGCAGTTTCCATAATCCCATCGATATTGCGGTCAATTAACGGAGCAATGGCTTCTGGAGTTACATCGCGGGGTGAAAGACCAGTTCCTCCGGTAAAAATGATTAAATGGTAACCGCATTTGCTTAATTCGCTGGCTTTTTCACGGATGATATTGATCTCGTCGGGTACGATTTCATATTTCCCGGCATTGATGTCCCATTGTGTTAGTCTCGAAATAATCGCTTTGCCAGAGCTATCCTGTGCTTTGTTTTCGAAAATAGAGTCTGAACATACTACAACAGCAGCTTTTAGTTCAGGGAATTTGGCATTTTTAAGATCAGATTTTCCTCCCGATTTTTTTAAGAGCCTGATGTTTTCTATTTCAACGCCTTTATCAATTGGTTTTAACATATCGTACATGGTTAAAGCCGTAACCGAAGCACCATGCATGGCTTCAACTTCTACACCTGTTTTGTAAATGGTATGCACTTCAACCGTAATAATGATACTTAAACCCACAATTTCGTAAGTAATGGCCGTGTATTCAATTGGAAGCGGGTGGCAATCCGGAATTACATCACTCGTTTTTTTTACACCGAATAATCCTGCTGCACGGGCAAATTCAAATACATCGCCTTTGGGGATTTTACGCTGTTCAACGGCATCAATGGTTTCTTGCTTTGATACCTTTATAGTAGCGGTTGCGATGGCAATCCTTAAGGTGTTGGATTTTCTTGTGATGTTTACCATATTAAATATTTTCTTTCCACTGGTGGGTTTCGTCTTCGAATATTTCTTTTCCCCAGATCGGTAATTCTGCTTTTAACCGGTCTACCACTTCACTACAGGCGGCCATTGCCGGTCTACGGTGTGCCGACGAAGTGAAAACAAAAAGGCAGATTTCGCCTGTTTTAACGGTGCCCAAACTATGATAAATATGCATGCAATTGAGTGGGTATTTTTCGAAGATTTCTTCCCTGATCTGATGCATTTTTTCGAGGGCGAGATCTTCGTAAGCGGTATATGCTATTGCTGCAACAAATTTGCCTTCAATTTCATCTTTTCTCACCTGACCCATAAAAATGCTATGGCCACCAATAGCTGTTTTGCTGTTGTGTTTGGCAATACTACCGGCTATGAAAGCAGGTTCGATTGAGCCATTTACAAATATGTTCTTTATCTTTTTTTCGCTCATGTTAGGGTTTGAGAAAATGATCTCTCCATTTTACAATACCACCTTTTAAACTGTATATTTTTTTTGCATCGCCATATTTTTCCTGCATGGCCTCTGCTGCGGCTACACTTCTGATGCCATGCTGGCAAATCAGAACCACATGTTTTTGGTAGAATTCTTTGCTCATAAAGCTGCCAAATTCCGACATTGGTACCTGTGTAAAGATCTGTTTATCCAGTATGGGTACTTCGTGCCTTTCGCGTACATCGATTAAAATTGTTGATTCTAACTGCTGAAGTTTAACCAGTTCGCTGGCATCAATTTCTATGTATCCCTGTGGTCCTTCGCTCGTATCCTGATAATCCATATTTAAAAATTCATCAACAGTTTTGGGAAGGAAATAACCTCCTCCGTGGCTGATGCTGATGGTATATTGTTCTTGTGTAAGTAAGTTATAATTTAAAATTTTATTAGTGAGCGGCTGCCCGATTTTGGCAATCAATTTAATGGTTTCTGCGGCTGCCATGGTACCTAATATGCCTGGCAGTACACCTAAGACGCCATTTTCGGCACAATTGGCTACTTCTCCTTTATCGGGTGGAGTGGGGAAAAGATCGCGGTAATTGGTGCTGGGCGTTAAATGATCGGGGGTGTTAAATATGGCCAGCTGACCTTCAAAACCAGAAACTGCAGCAAATATAAGCGGTTTGTTCAATAATGCACAGGCATCATTAATCAGGTACCTGGATTCGAAATTGTCTGTGCCATCCAAGATGTAATCGTATCTGGATAGAATATCGAGAATATTGTTTTTCTGCAAGCGGATGGGGTGGCGGATAATCCCGATCTGGGTATTCATCTCCTGCAGGCGCTTTGCTGCAACCTCTACTTTCAGCTTTCCTATATCGGCCGTAGTAAAAAGAATCTGTCTATGTAAATTGGACAATGAAATGGTATCGTCATCAACTAGACCAATATGGCCAATGCCGGCGGCAGCGAGGTATTGCAACGCAGGACAGCCCAAGCCACCAGCACCAATTACCAATACTTTTGCCCTTAAAAGCTGCTGTTGTGCTTCCTCTCCAAATCCCTTAAGGATAATCTGCCTGTTGTATCGTTCTGCACTCATATCGTTTATCCCCCAGAAAAAGGTGGCATTATGGCTATTGTAGCATTGTTGGTAATTTCGGTATTTTCCTGAACGATATTTTTATTCAAGGCAAGTTTATATTTCATGCTTTTTAAAGCAGGAAACTCATTTTCGAGATACTGTTTAAAAGCATCGGTATCAGCAATGCCATCAACCTCAATTTTTTGATTGTTGATAAACTCGGCAATCTTGCCAAAACTGATCAATTCGATTTTCATCTATATATCTTTGTTTTTTATCGGTGATGAAGCTATCATGAGCATATTTTTCACAAGTTTCTATTTGATTTTTGTGTTCAAGCGCTCGCAGGCTCGGATTATTACCGTTTTTGAGTGTTTGCTCATGATGGTTTCATGTTGCTAATTTACCTGTAAGATGCTGATTTTACTCAATCCTTTTACAAATCTTCTTCCTGTAGCGAAATCGCTGGGTGTAATAATGGCAATATTTCCCTTTTCAATCTTTGTGGGATTGTTATCATAACCTGTTAAAACCAGCACTTGATTTCCCGTAGGCGAATTAAAAATTTCGTTCCATGAGTACACCACCTTATAATTATCGGTTGCAGTAAAAACCAGATAATATTCACTTAATGTTTTTGGAGTGCTGGCATCTATTTCTACCTTGGCCAAAATATCTTTCAAAAGTACACCTTTAATGTTTTTAATGCTGCTTTTACGCTGCATTAAGTGGTTAAAAATCGTCATACTATCCAAACTAACGGATTTATAAGTGCTTAAATTGTCTAAAGTGATTGTTAATGGCTTTTTAATCTTCCCTTCAATTACAAATTGCTTGCTCTCCTGTGCATTTACAGCAAAACTTAAAAATAATAAGCCGATGATGAGGAATTTCATATTACGCATGTGTAAATAGTAATTTATAGGCGGCCAGGGCCAGTACGCAGGCCAGAACATTTTTTAAAACAGTTTGTGGGAATTTTAAGGCACCGAAATAAGCCCCACAAATGCCACCTACGAAAGCTACACCAACATAAGCGAGCATGTGGCTGTTAAATTCGAAGCCCTTAATGAGTTGGCCGCCTAAACCAGCAACCGAATTAACAAAAATAAATGCTGCACTGATGGCTGCAGTCTGTTTTTGATCCGTCCATTTTAAAAGCAATAGGATAGGGGAAAGGATAATCCCTCCACCAATACCGATCATGCCCGAAAGTAAGCCGATAATACCGCCAATGGCGAGTGAAAGCGGAATATTTGATGGTTTGAAATCTTTTGGATCGGTATTTTTAAAGAAGGAAAAACGGATGACCGGGAGGAGTAAAAGCAGACCCAAGATCTTTTTATAAATAGAATTTTCGATTACCATCATACCACCCACAAACGAAAGCGGAATAGATGCAAGCGCAAAAGGCCAAAAGGTTTTCCACTTAAAATGACCACCACGGTAAAACTGAATAAATGAAGTGGATGAAACAAACAGATTGAGCAATAACGCCGTGGGTTTCATGATGGCCGGTGAAATGGCAAAAATAGCCATCAGCGCGAGGTAACCGCTTGCTCCGCCATGTCCTACTGAAGCATATAAAAAGGCAACAATAAAAAGTAAACAGTAAAAAAGGATGAAACTTTCTTGCATGGTTTAGTTTGGTAAAATCATTACGGTTAAGATGTCGCTTTTTTTAAATTGCTCTTGGGTATCATCAAGACAAATCAGACAATTGGCCTGTGCGAATGAGCTTAATCGGTACGATTCCTGCGCATTGAGCGGGGTAACCAGCCCATTTTCATATTTGCCCTTCAGGAAATGGGTTAGCCCAGCAGGTTTGGAATAAGGGTGTGTAAGTTTGGCCTGAACCTCAGTTACACTATTGCTTTTATGAGATAGGGCTTTAACAGGTGGTAGTACGTAATTATAGTAGCAACTGAGTACAGATGATGGGTTACCTGGAAGTCCGAATATTAATTTTTGATCTTTGGTGCCAAAAAACAAAGGTTTGCCAGGTTTCTGCTTTACTTTATGGAAAATCTGTTTGATGCCACAATGTGCAGCGGCTTCGATTACAAAATCATAATCACCTACACTTACACCTCCGGTTAGCAGCACAACATCGCTACTTTCTGTTGCTGTTTGTAATACTTTTTTAAGGATCTCAAGATCATCGTCAGCTTCGTAAACTATAATTTGTTCAATGCCTTCATATTTTAAGGCTGCAGAAAGCGAATAGGAATTCGATTCGTATACCTGCCCGAATTCGAGTGTTTTCCCGGGTTGTTGTAATTCTTTCCCGGTTACAATAATCGAAATCTTTGGCATGGGATAAACGCTAACTTCGTTAATACCAATCCCGGCCAGAAAGCCAATAGCGGCAGGACTGAGCAGGCTCCCTTTTTCCATCGCCAATGCTCCGGCCATAATTTCTGAACCTTTATCCCTTACATTTAAGCCAAGCTTTAAATTAGAATCCTGCAAGGTGATTTTTCCGTCTGTGCGTGTGATTTTTTCCTGCATCACTACAGTATCAGCACCTTCTGGCAAAGGCGCACCTGTAAATATCCTGCTGGTTTCGCCGTTTTGGATGGTAATGGTGGTTGCCGTTCCAGCCGCCATTTCGCCGATTAAGGAGAGTGCTTGTTTGTGATCTTCAAACTTGATTGCATAACCATCCATGGATGACTGGCTAAATGCAGGAATATCGTATTTAGCATAAACGTCGGCTGCAAGAATGTGTCCTGATGCCTTTGCCAAATCAATTGAAATGGGGTTTAATGCTATGATGTGTTGAGAAATGAGGTCTTTTGCTTCTTTAACGCTAATCATGAAAATTTTATCCTCCAATGGTAATCATACTTCTGTTTTGAATGGTAGCCGCATCAATTTTTTCGAAATCGCTTACCAATTGGCCACCTAATGCTTTCTTTTTGCTCCAAATAGCCGATTGAATTAGTGGAAGTACATCTTCATTTTTCCGCAATGCCGTAAGCAGATCGGTTTCACTATCCGAAAAAAGGCAGTTTTTCAGTTTTCCATCTGCAGTTAAGCGCATGCGGTTACAGGTATCGCAAAAAGGATTGGTCATGGTGCTAATTATGGCGAACGAGCCTTCGTGACCAGGAATCATGAAACTTTTGGCCGTATCGTGTAGTTCTCCTTTAACAGGTAATACGGTGAAATCTTTTTCAACCACGGATAGGATTTCATCTAAAGAAAACATCTTATTGCTTGTCCATTTGTTACCGCTAAAGGGCATGAACTCAATAAATCGGATCTGGATGGGATTGTGTTTGGTCCAACTGATGAAATCGCAAATCTCATTGTCGTTAAGCCCTTTCATCACCACCATATTTACTTTTACCTTGATTTTATGCTGTAAAAGCAGTTCGATATTACTGCGTACCTGATGGAAAACATCCCTTCGGGTAATCATAAAGAACTTTTCAGGCTGTAATGTATCTAAGCTAATATTAACGGTTTTAATACCTGCTTCTTTGAATATAGGTAACATTTCGGCAATGCGGGTTCCGTTTGTGGTAATTACGAGTTCAACCGGAAGTTTACCCAGTGCCGCAATAATTTGGGCTGCATCTTTTCTCACCAATGGTTCACCACCTGTAAGCCTGATTTTTTTTACGCCATTGGCCACAAAAACTTCTGCCAGCTTAATGATTTCGTCGGTTTGCATTAGCCGGGAGGCAGGGGTGAAGTCGTATTCTTCTTCGGGCATGCAATAAAAGCAGCGAAAATTGCAGTTATCGGTAAGCGATATCCGCAGGTAATCGTGTATTCTTCCAAAAGAATCTGCTATCATTGCTGGCTAATTAAATTTTTATAATCTGTTTCTGTATCAATATCAATTTCTCCATGTTCGAAAACAACTGTTTCAAGATCGTATGGATACTGTTTTAATATGTTTTTTGCCCCTTCTGTTCCTTTGAACGATAAAAGTGCCTCAAAGTAGCGTTTTTTGAAGAGAACAGGAGTTCCTATCGTTTCTGCATAAGCACTGGCAATGATATTTTTGCCAGTTTCTTTCTGCTTTTCGATTAAGTTATTAAAGTTACTCATTTTTATAAAAGCCTGGTCGGCTACAGCAATAATGATACTTTCAATTTCACTATTATTTTTGATCATGGCTGAAAGTCCGGCTACAATGCTCGATGCCATTCCATTTTCCCAACTTTCATTGATAACGAAATTAACCTGATCATGCTGATGCTGGCTGGCTATTTCTTTAGCATTAGCACCTAAAACAGTGATAACAGGTCTGCAACTTGTTTCTAAAGCTTCATTTATTACCGTTTGCAAGAGCGTTTTTCCTTTGTAATCCAAAAGCTGTTTTGGTCTTCCTAACCGTGAAGAACTACCTGCTGCCAATATGATAATGCCTGTTTTCAACGCTTAATTGTTTTTTAATTCGTAAACATGGATCGGTTTTTTCTTCTCTTTTAAAAACATGGCCGAAGCACCTGTAAAAACAGATTTAATCTCGGAGAGGATAGAAATGGCGATTTCTTCTGCAGTTTCTGCGCCAATATCTAGTCCAACCGGACCATGCACACGTGTTTGGTTTGCTGGTGTTGCCAAATCCAGTTCATCTAACATCCTAATTAGCTTTTTCTTTGGCCCCAGTGTGCCGATATATGGAGCGTTTGTGCCTAATAGATATTTAAGTAGTTCGAGGTCGTAATTGTAATTATGGGTCATCAATACAAAAGCCGTTTGTTCATCTATCTGAATCTGAGCCAACACTTTTTCGGGTTTGCTCACTAAAACCTTGGTTGCATTTGCAAAACGTTGTGGCGAAGCATGTGTAGGTCTTCCATCTATTACAGTCACTTCCCAGCCCAAAAGGTAAGCCATTTCGGCTAAAGGCTGTGCATCATTGCCTGCGCCTGCTATAATTAATGAAATTGGGGGTTGGATAAACTCGAGAAAGGCATCAATCTGTTGGTTGTCAAAATTATAAGCTTTAATTGCCGTGGTCTTATGTTCGGAAACTTCAAGGATATCTTTAATTGTCTCATTGAAGATCGCCTTAGGAATTTTAGATAGAATAGGTTCATTTCTAAAAAGCATACTTGTACCCAACTGCAGCTTATCTGTTAGGGAAAAAAGTGTTGTTAAAACTGCATTTTCCCTTTTGTCTTGCAATGCGGTTAAAATAGCAATGGGATTTAAGCCATCCGTTTCTATAATGGGTTCGAACAAAATATGCACAATACCATTGCAGCCCAGCTGAACGCCAAATTTGGCATCATCTTCATCTGTGGTATCGTAAGTAATGAGCTTGTTTTCTTGCTGTACAATTGCCGAAAGTGCTTTTCGCAACGCATCACCTTCTAAACAACCGCCACTAATGGCGCCTGTTAACTGGCCATCTTCAGTAATCAGCATCCTTGCACCAGGCCTGCGGTAAGAAGAACCCTCTACCTTAACTACCGTTGCAAGGGCTGTTTTTTTCTTTTCCTTCGTTGCTTTTTGATATGCCTTTATGATATCGGTAATTTCTTTCATTTAGGGATTGATGCAATAGATGATGCAATTTAATGATAATCTATTACAAATAGCCAAAGCAAAAGGAAGATATACCCTTTAAATAAGTATTACGAATAAAAAAGCTTGGATTTTTTGATTCTATTTGTGCAGTCAGATGGTAACATCTGACTGATAAAGTAAACTAAATGCTTATTATCTCTGATAAAGAGATTCAGTGTCAGATAGTAATATCTGACACCACTAGAATGTGATATCCAGGCTTAAAAAGGTTCGGAATGAAAAATTTCGAGGTTAATACAGCGCAAACCAATACTGTTAAAGAGTTCGGTGATTTCTTTTGTCCAATCTCTTGGCGAATCTACCCTGAGGATTTTATCAGAATCCCATAAATCGATATTCCATTTAATTTCTTTGAACTGGCTGTTCAGCAATGGGCTGATTACGTTTAACTCGCTATCTGTGGATACATTTGTTTTGAAAACGGCTATCATATAGAAAAGTTTTTAGGTTTGTTGGAACTGTAGACGTACAACTTTAGAAATTACTTTAAATACGATTGATTTTTTTATCTTTTAATTTGAGTCAATCTGTTAAGTCGTTTTAACGATATTAGCCCTGCTAAAAAAAAATAAAATAATTTGTAAGGATCTTTCGTCGCATGCGACAAAGCAATTATGAAGAATATTTATATTAGATAATAGCAAAAGATGCAAAACGAAACGGATAAGGAATATACAATCAAGAACCTTCATTCAGACCCACTGCGTTGGGTAGAAAAATATGCCGATTACCTGTATGGCTTTGCAATGTCGAGAATAAGAGATGAAGATGTGGCCAAAGATTTGGTTCAAGATACTTTTTTGGCGGGTTTGCAAAGATTAGACGATTTTGAAGGTAATAGTAAAGAGAAAACCTGGCTAACGGCAATCCTTAAAAACAAAATAGCCGATTTTTACCGAAAACGTTCCTCCAATAATTTAAAAGTAATAAGTGCAGAAGATACAGTGCAGGGATTTTTTGATGCGGAATCAGGGCATTGGACGGAAAAAGATTATCCACGGGCATTTGGCTTGGAAGTAGATAATCCTTTAATGGTGAAAGAATTGGGGGTTATATTAAACGACTGTTTGGCCAAACTCCCTGGCTTATGGTTTTCTGTATTTTCGATGAAACACATGGACGATCTTGCATCGGAGCTAATTTGTGCCGAATTAAAACTCAGCACGGCTAATTTCTGGGTAATTATGCACCGTACAAAACTTAACCTGAGGGCTTGCCTTCAAAAAAACTGGAACTGATATGACGAGCGCACTAAAAAATATAATCTATAACTGTAGACAAGCTACTTTTTTGATCGAAAAAAGAATCGCTGGAAAAATTACGGCTGCCGAAACACTACAATTGCACGTGCATTTGGCAGGTTGTTCGGTATGCAAAATTTATCAGCGTCAGAGTATATTGATTAATAAAGCGTTTATAGGTTTTGAAAACAGCGATTTTAAACTGGATGAAGCCTTTAAAAAAACGTTAAGCGAGAAGATTGAAAAAGAAATAAATAAAAATTAATTTTAACTGTAAGGTTAATGCTGCTGTTTCGACTAAAAGGAAAAAACATAAAGACAAAATGAAAAGGATTATCTTATTTACAGCGTTAGCTGTTGTATTATCGCTGCAAACAAAAGCACAAAAGGGTTTAAAAGAAGGTGATAAAGCACCGATGTTTAGTGGGATGGATCAAAATGGTAAAACCGTGAGTTTGAAAAATGCACTTAAAGCGCACCGTTCTGTGGTATTGTTTTTTTATCGCGGTCAATGGTGCCCTTATTGTAACAAACACATTAAAGAACTACAAGATTCTTTAAGTTTATTAAGCGGAAAAGATGCTTATGTGATCGGTGTTACACCCGAAACGAAAGAAAACATTGATAAAACAATCAAAAAAACAAGCGCAGGCTTTTCTATCCTTCAAGATAAAGACGATGAGATTATGAAAGCCTATAATGTTAACTTTATGATGGATGAAGCAACCTTTACCAAGTACAAGGGCTATGGTATAAATTTGGAAGACAATAATGGAAATACACGACATACCTTACCCGTTCCTGCAACCTATATCATCGATCGTTCAGGGAAAATTAAATATGTTCATTTCGATCCCAACTATCAAAAAAGGGCCTCTGTAAAACTTTTGCTTTCGAAACTTTAGGTAAAGTATAGCATAATTTTTTTTATTGTTACGAGGTGCATTTTAAACAAAATTTAGATGATCGATCGGTCATGTTCATTTTTGTTTGGAAATGGAAGGGTAGTAACGCTTAGCAAACTTCAGCTCTGCTTTTGGTACAAGTCCCGATGAAGAATCGGGAGCTTTCCCCGTCAATCAGGTTTATGAACAGCGTTTTGCAGCTTGCAGCCCAAAAATGAAATGTAATTTTAGCCATTTAGCCGCGGATGAAGCGTTACCCCAATATCATTAATAAGCGTTTTTAATCAGGGATGAGCACAGATACACACGGATTTTCATATCTGTGTGTATCCTTCTTATCTGTGGTTAAATTATTTTTGCTTGTGCCGAATGGCATAACTTAATGACAAATTGAGCGTTACCTTGCAGGTTGAGGTACGAAAACTGAAGCGTAAATTTTATCTGTTATTTTCTTATCTTCAGATTTTGAAGCTTATGGTAAGAGATGAAATGATTTTGTATAAAAAGGCTTGGGACCCTGGCAGTTGTTCATTTATGGCCAGCATGTTTTTGTTTACATTTATCATTATAGCCATTGTTTCCTTTTTTTCGGAAGAAAAAGAGGCCTTATCTATCTCCCTTTATGTTTCTGCGGTACTCACTTTTATATTAGTAACTGTAAGAGTAGTGGGTTATTGGGCAAAGCGTGAAGAAAACACAGTGCTATTAAGGGTATGTGAAGAAGGGATTCATTACCATGAGCATACTGCCCTTATTCAATGGAAAGTTATAACCGATATACAGATTGTTAACCGTAAACTTTCGGTTTCTGCTGGCGCCACGCCTGCATTGGATTTTACATTAAATTTATCGGACACCGATCTGCAGGAAACGTTCGACGATTTCTGCCAGTTGCTCAACAGATATTATTATCCCAAAACCGTTTATATCTATGAAACTTCAGTTTCTTGTGGCTGCTAAATAATTCATGATGAAACCTGAATATGTAACGATATTACCTGATGAAAGAAATGTAAATTATGCAGACGATCCCTTGTGGCAACGGATTTATGCTTATTCGCCAGATAATGAAGATTTTGCAATCCCGTTTTCGCGGAAATTAGCAGTTACCGAGGACTGGACTAGACGGTTTACTTTACTGGCGATAGCAGAGTATAAGCGGTTTGTGTATCTCTGCTGCATATCGCAGAACGGCGCATCGCCGTCTATTGTGGTTGATAAGGTATGGCATATGCACCTGCTATATACGGTAGAGTACTGGGAAAAATTCTGCCCATTGGTTTTAGGCCGGAATTTACATCATTATCCCAATGTGGGGGGAATTGTGGAATACAATAAACATCAGGATTGGTATTTGGAAACATTAAAACTTTATCTGCTTATTTTCAAAGAAAATCCTCCTCCTGATTTTTGGAGAATACCCAATGATATTTTACCGCATTTGTTAGATAAGAGAGATGCCATCTCTTCACAAAACAGTAAGAAATCGTTGTACAACAAAATTACAGGCATCATCATACGTAGATTTCAGTTCCTTAGTAACATTAGACTTATACCAGGTAAAGAGCGAAAAAAATCAGTGTAAATCGATTTTAGGTCAGTTATACCGCATAAACTAAAAACAAAAAGTACCCTTCGATATCAAAATAGGTATGAACGACACCTTACAAAGTAGCTTGCCACATAAAGAATTTAAGAAAATATAAGGCTACTGAGCTTTATGGACTTCTATGTCTAACATGGTTCAATAAAAATGATCCTTCGTCGAATCATTCTTATTTCCGCGTAAAATCATCCATTAACTTCATGGTAATCAGCGCATCTTCGCCACTACACGGATTTTGCGCTTTGCCTAAAAAGTAATCAACTACTTTTTCAATCATGGGTTGTTGCACATGCTGCAAAGGCTCAAATATAAATTCTTCTTTTCGATCGGTAGTAATAATGATTTTATTGCCAAACATCGGGAAACTGATGTTACCTTTTGAACCATAAATTACGCAAACATCGGCCTGATCTTGTGCGGCAACAGAGAAACACCAGGTACCGCTGAAAATAACTCCATTTTCGAAAAGGATATTTCCGGCAACCAGATCATCAACCACGGTGTTTTCCTGTTGCCTGGTGGCAACGCCCATGGCGTTTTTTATGGCACCGAAATAATAAGTCATAAGATCTAATTGGTGCGGCGCCAGGTCATGAAATAAACCACCACCAGAAATGGCTGGATTGATCCGCCAATTATCGGCTGTTTTGGCAATTAGTTCAGGGTTGGGCGGCTGGAGCATTTTTAACTTAACTAAACGAACGTCGCCAATGGTATGTGCAGCCAATAGTTCTTTAACTTTTAAAAACATTGGTTGGGCACGGCGGTAATGGGCTACGCAGAGCTTCACATTTAGCTGATTGGCAGCATCAGTCATACGTTGAGCAGCATTAGCATCTAAAGTCATGGGTTTTTCTACATATACCGGCTTGCCAGCTTTTAAAGCCTCGATGGTGTAAGCTTCGTGCTGTAGGGGTGGAGTAGCAATGTAAATGGCATTAACCTCCGGATCGTTAATCAGTTGAGAAACATTATCATACCATTTCGGAACATTGTGTCTTTTTGCATAATCGGCAGCTTTGGTACCATCGCGGCGCATTACAGCCACCAATTTAGAATTGGCTACCTTATTAAAAGCTGGTCCGCTTTTTACTTCCGTTACATCCCCACAGCCAATAATGCCCCATCTGATTTCTTCCATTTTTTATAGGTTTAAAGGCTCGAATTTAGAAAATATTGCATGGAAACTATACTCAATCGATAGAAAGCTTGGTAAAAAAGAAAAGGGATTCACTTTGGGAGTGATCCCTAATCAACTAACCAAACAAACTATTCCGGAAACCACGCCGGAATCAATTTATAAACGAAAGAATTAGGGGATTGTTTTAACGGGTTTGTCTATTTAGTGTATTTTTTTAAAAAGAAAAATAAAAACCTTTATCCGAAATTATAATCTCCTTTTTTTAGCTTTGTACTATGCAAAATCTTTCCCAGAAACTTCAGATTGATCTTATAGAACTTAAGGCAAAATATGCCTTTATTATGGATGAACTTGAAGTAACATTTGCAGATGCTTACCTATCGAAATTGCAAGCTAAACAACGCCTGGCAGAGCAGATGATGATAGAAATGGAAAAGATACTGACTGGCGAGGCTGGAGAGCATGAAAACTAACTTACCAAGATAAAGAGATAGTTTTTGATATTAACCTTGAGGATTTAACCGATATGAAATTATACTCTTTTTTAATCCTAAGTATTTGCCTTTTGGGCGCTTGTTCACCTAAGATCAACAGACAAGCTGAATCAAATAGTAACGTACTGCGCATCATGTCTTACAACCTTCACCATTGTAACCCGCCATCAAAAGAGAAAGAAGGCCTTATTGATATTGATGCCATTGCCAAAGCGATAGCACAACAAAAACCTGATCTTGTGGCTTTACAAGAAGTAGACGTGAATACCAAAAGATCGGGCACTATTAACCAGGCTGTTTTGCTGGCCACCAAATTGAAGATGAATTTTTATTTTGGCAAAGCGATAGACCATGATGGGGGTGACTACGGCGTAGCTATTTTATCGCGCTTTCCTTTATCGGCACAGCAGACTTTTATGTTACCTAAAAATAACGATGCCAAAGCAGAACAAAGGGTTTTGGCCATTGCTACTGCCGAAATTGCCAAAGGAGTTTTTATCCGTTTTGCTTCTACCCATCTTGATGCGCAACGCCCAGAAGATAACCGTATCCTTCAGGCTAAGGAGATTAATCGGTTAACAGCAAAAGAAACCCTGCCACTAATTGTTGCAGGTGATTTGAACGCCGATCCAAATTCAGAAAGCATTAAAATATTCGATTCGAATTTTACCAGAACATGCAGCGATTGTGGTTTTACCATTCCTGTGATCAGCCCACGGAAAACAATTGATCATATTGGTTTTAAAACCGGTAATCCTTTTAAAGTTGTTTCCCACGAGGTTATTCCTGAGCGTTATGCCTCAGATCATTTGCCTATCGTTGCTGTGCTCGAACTGAAAAAATAGCGAAACCATACAATTTACATTACCTCTTTTTTAAAGCAGGAGGTATGCTAAAAGTGGGTTTTTTGTCGGCATCTTTAAAGTCTACTTCCATAAAGTAGCGCTTTTGTTTAATGATATAATTTTCGATAAACCACAAAATATCTGGCAGGTTTTCGACCATTGGTGAGCCTGCTATTTCGTGCCCCATACCTTGTACATACTGAAAATAATATGGGTAACCATTTTTTTTGAAGGTGCGTGCCAGGTACTTAGAGCCAAAAAAGCCCCTGTTAAGTAATCTTACTTTGTTGTAGGGTACAAGTTTATCGGCTGTGCCATGAAAAAGCATCGTAGGTGCTGGTGGCATCATATATTTCGGTGCTCCCTTATAACTTAATATTGCCCCGGCAAAAGAAATTACACCTTTGTATTGAAAATGCTGTGGGAGTTTAGCCGATAATGCTGTCGCATTCCGCTTGTTATAGTCGGCATGTAGTGCAGTAATAGCGCCCGCACTTGATCCCGAAAGGATGATCATAGCCGTATCGATACCGAGTGCTTTTGCATTTTTGATGAGATAAGTTGTTGCGTCGAAAACATCAGTCGTAGCCGTATCAATAGCAGCTCTCAAATTTGAAGTATTAAATGGACTGGGAAATTTCTTTCCTTTAAGGCCTAATCTATAGTCGACAGACACCACTTTAAAGCCATGGCCTATCAAAGTATTAAAGTATTGATCAAATAACTTGCTGTCTCTATGGCCCATTACAAAGCCGCCACCAAATACAAAAAGCACTGTTGGCTTAGTTTCTGTTATTTTACCACTGTAATAAATATCTAATTTTAGTGTGCCTGAATCTGTTTGTGAAAATATTCTAGTATCTACGCGATATTTTTTATCCTTGAGTATAATCTGCCCCATTGAGGATAGAGAACTGAATAAAAACGTCAGGAACAGCAAGCTTAGCGGATATACTTTATTATTGGGCATCATCTATATTTTTAGGAAGAGGTTCGCTACCAGTCAAATGTGATCGGCTTTTATTTCTAAGCTAATTTATTGCATTTTCGGCTCAAGTGCAATTAAATAGGCCATATTCTAAACCATAATTTAATTTAGCTTTAAATTTAGCCTTAAATATTAATTTAATAAGTTTTAATTGCGGATGAACTATTCTTTATAGCCGTTTAGATTAAAATAATAAGATATTTTTGCAAATAACTCCGTTTGTTAAAATAGTTGCAATAATTGGTGTTTTGCAATCTTTAAATTGAGATTCGATCAAGTTTAATTTGTTTTCATCGTAAAGATTAGAAGGATTTATGTCATACCGTATGATTTGAGAATTCTTACCGATCTGTATGTCGATTGGAATAGCCTCAATTATCGGTACAAGGATTATATTGAAGAAAGCCCTTGTTAACATTTCTTAATAAGTTAATATGAAAGCGCTGATAAGTTAAAATGCTTTGTCTTGCTTTGTGGCAAAAGAATTAATAATTGATATGCAAAACAATCAGGTAACAGTTAGTCCAGATCTACAGCAGTTTATTGATAAGTTTGAACCCAGCAAATTTAAACTCGTAATGTCTGGGGGAATCGAAATCAGGGGAATAAACGATATGCAAAGAAATATTGCTCAGGCCAGAGCAATCATCGAAAGATTAAAACTTCGCCTAATTGTTTCGCATAATGCAGAAATGCTTAGCTATCGCGGTTTTGAAGTAAATAACCTATAGGCCAAAAACCGATTTTCCGGTTTGTAATCAGCCTGCCCATCAAGCCCATCATTAAAATGCTGGTCTGTTATACTTATAATATTTTTTTGACTGGAAATATTAATCAAAAAGGCAATGTGTACAGTGATAAATAAAAAGAGGACCACCGATCAGTCCTCTTTTTATGAAATCGTTAATTGTATAATCCCAGTTCTGCCAGTGATGCAAACTGTAAACCGTCTTGTGCAGAATTCATAATTACCTTAAGGTATCTTAAGGTTTTGGTGCTACCAAATGCAAAATACTGCACTCCGGCAGCATTTTGAGCTACATAATTGTTTGCCGATGTGAAATTTATATTATCGGTACTTGTTAAAACCTGAAAGTTTTTAATTGCGCGGCTCAATCCGCTTCTTTGCACTAAACTTAAGCCGTTGGCCGATTTCGAAGATCCTAAATCAATCACAATCCGGTGTGGATAACTTGTTGCAGAAGTGCTCCAGCGTGAGTGCCAGAACGTACTGTGGCTACCATCGATTAAAGTAGCAGCCCTGCCATTGATAGCGCCCTCACCGCTGGTTTCTTCAGAGCTGAAAGAATTGATGCTCCAACCAGTTTTACTTAATTCGTTTAAAGGTGCAACATTGTCTTGCAAGGTAGAGGGATCGGTGCTCGGCGCTGGTAAACCCAAAGCAGCCATATCGGCATATATTTGAGTGGTTGCTGCTGGAGTAGATAAATTCAATCCCCATTTTTGGAAGAAAGTACTTAAGTTTTTGCCCGATATACTACAAGCCTTCAGCATGAAATAACGCATCCTGGCATCATCGTTAACTAGGCTTGGATTTTCAATGCGCATATCTTTGGCCAAGGTTCTGTAAAAATTATCGCCATAGGCTAAGGTTAATTGTTGAAACATACAGAGCCTGATAAACAGATCGGTTAAAGGATTGGCATAACTTGTTGATCCATTATAATCTTTGGTACCGGCAGGTTTTCCTAAATAGGTAAAAGCTTTTGGCCACACACCGTCGTTTACTAATCTATTAATAGAAGGGGTAAGGGTACGTTGCACATATAAACTGTAAAGATTTACAGAAACCTCACCCAAGGCTCCCCAACGCCACATCATTTGGTGCTGGTGACCCAGTTCGTGCCATAATCCCCAACCATTGGTGCCTACTGCACTTAAAGTTAAAATGGCATTAACATCCGATGTGATATAGGCCGTGCGGTAATCGTAGGCAAAAAAGTAATAGGCCGGATCTTCATGCTGCGTTAAAAGATAGGTATGCACATTTTTCGCATGTGCAGGCAAAGAGTTGTCTAAGCCGTTCAAATCGTCCTCTAGCGCAATAACCTGCGTAATTTTGTTCAATATAGCACTCTGATCTTCTGCCTGGTATTGTATTGCCTTAGTTCTTGATACGACAATAAAGCAATTTGTGCCCTCTAAAACAACATCAGGAGTAGTGTAAGTTTGTAATTGATTAATCCAGTCTGAATTGGTGGTTACGCCAAGTTTGTAATATGGAGCGTATTGGTAACCGCTATTAAAAGTTACTTTAGCAGTAGAGCCAGTTGTAGAATTGGTGTACCTGATCCATAATAAGCCGCCAACAGCATTGGTAATGGTATTGGTACCCGCCGTTAACTGTACGGATGTGGGCTGGGTGTTCCAGGTGCCATATCTAGAATAGGTACCAATTAATAATTTTGGCAGGCGGGTTCCTGTGGTTTGTTCTACGGTGATATCTAAAGTAGCACCCGGAGCCATGTATAAACCAGTTGCAGTAAAGTCGGTTAGATAGTATCCATTTTTTAAGCGGTCCCTTTCGATTGATGCACTAATTTTTTCGGTAACATTAAAAACATTGGTTTGAGTGAGGGATTGCACGCTGACGCTGCCCATGGTTTTTTTACTGTTTACAACTTCTTCTTGTAATACAGCCGTTTTTTTACAGGCCGAAAGACCTACAATCGCCGAAACGGCCAAGAGTAATAATTTTTTTTTCATTTTTCAGGTTTTAGTAAATATTTGGTTATAGGTGCCGTATTCCAGCAATGGATTACGGTGATAATTTTTACTGTAATGTTTAGTTCGCCAGTTTAAGCCCTAACCTAAATTGATGTAAGTCTGTTTAAAATGTCAATACAATGTATCCATAATTACATTTAAATGAAATGAAAAAGACTGCGCAAACGTTTGATCCGCCTGTTCATTACAGTTAAAACCGCTATATATGCTTTAATTTTGAACCATTGTTACATAAATCTTCATTATGAACAGCAATAGCTTTGGTAAGGCATAGCCTTGGCTTCTGACGAATATAATCTCCAATTGTGCATAGTGATTCAGTCTCATCGTCAGGCCGGAAGAGAGTGTTGCTCTGTCAGCGTAGGTGTGAAGCAATCTTTGCCGGATGTTTTCAAGGCCTGTATGGAAACCTGTATCGTTCAGGTCAGTGTTAATCAGGTTACTTGTTTGAATACTAAACTGAGCTGCCTGCAACTTTACCATAATCTTTCCAGGATCTTCCGGTTGGCTGAGCTTAATAGGGTTTCGTTCCAAAGAACATTAAAATGGCGTGGATCGATTTTTATTATATTTGAAATCTTTACGCATACGTTAATAGGTATTAAAGTAGTTTGCATATTTGTAGTTGAGATGATCAAAAGAAACTTACGGCATAGCTTTTCCCTTCTTAATGTTGACTATGTGCGACTTAACGCCAAATGGAATTATAAGAATGTAATCAGCCCGTACTACCGCATTTACTATATAGATGAGGGAGAGGGAGAAATATCAGATGCCGAAAGCTTGCTAAAGCTAGAGCCAGGCTATTTGTACATTGTTCCCAGTTTCACGCTATGTAATTTGAACTGTAAGAATTATCTGGGCCAGTATTTTGTCCAGTTTTTTGAGGATTCGACAGATGGAAGTTCACTTTTTGCCAATAACAGAAATGTATTGAAAACAGCGGCGACTGAAATGGATCTTAATCTTTTTGGCAGGCTGTTGCAGATTAACCCCGGAAGAGGAATCAACCGGTCTGATAATCCTAAAATCTACGAGAAAGATATTTATTATAAAGAATATCAGGAGCTTAATAACCAGCAGAATACTTCGGCGTATCTGGAAACCCAAGGGATCCTGATGCTGTTAACCGCCAGGTTTCTGAATCCCCAGCTTTTCAAAAGTCCTGAACACAAACTTATACCAATAAAAATTGCAGAAACCTTAAATTATATCCTTATCAATTTACACACAGACCTTTCTGTATATCAGCTTGCTTCTCGCGTCAATCAAAATCCCGATTATTTTTCAAGGCAGTTTAAACAACATACGGGAACCAGACCTTTGAATTATATAAATGAAAAACGCATTGAACGGGCACAGTATCTAATGGCGACAAGCAGAATGTCATATTCAGAGATTTGTGCCCAGACCGGATTCGATAATCTTTCCTACTTTTCTAAAATCTTCAAAAAGTTAACCGGAATGGCACCCAGTGTATATAAGAAACAGATCTATCAGGTTGGTTTTAACCATTACTAAATATTTGTAATGATGTTAATATTGCCAATTGCTTTAAAACTCCATTTAGCATTAGGTAACTGAATGATATGACAGATATGATTTTCGCTTAATCCTTGGAGCACACATCGTTGGATTAATGGTTTACAACCACAAAAAAGATGACCATGATGATAATCCTGTCTTGTCTCATAGGCAAAGATCTGATTATCATTTATACCATTCTATATGAAATAAGACCTGCTTTCGATTTGTTTATTTGCAGTGGTATCAGCCACTTCTTTTCTTTACCAAATAGTGCCTTTTCTTTCTATATGCCTGTTTAGACGCCTCTAAACTTAGTTTGTTAATGTTTACTTGATACAAAGTGTGCTGTATTTATACCGGTTTGCCGCTTTCTGGGAAGACTAAGGCAACAGATAAGTTAACATTATATATCTATTTTTTATCAAATGTACCCTTTAGGAAACCAGCTTATGACCATCCTGATGCGCGAAAGACAATTGGAACTAACTGGCGAACAGTCCCGTTATTTTGATCTGATCCGCTGGGCATAGCTAAGCAGACCATTGGTTCGCAAAGGCAGCTAGAAGATGGTACCCAACCTTTTCAGGATAAAAATGTTTTATTTCCCATTCCACTATTAGAAAAGAACGTAAACCCCAATGTTGGTAAGGATATTGGTAGTGATTGGAATTAAATCAATAAAAGAGATGAGGCTGTATCATAAATTATAATTACTTCAGATTTGTCACGTTGAGCCTGTCGAAACACCTTTTAAGACATTAAAAAAAGGTCCTTCGACAAGCTCTCCGTAGGAGTCCTTTGGACAGGATGACAATTCATATATTTATGATTCAGCCTCTTTTATCTGCCTATTCTGGCATCCATCTTATGCACGAGGCAGGATCATATCAACACGAACCGGTTATTGCCTTTTCGTTGGCTAAGTTGTGGCGCTTTCTTTTCTCATAAAAGTGCGGAACAGGTTTCATTTGGGATTGATCAGCATTGTTTTTTTATCTTTGTGCCATGCACGGTCAACTTTTAAGTCTTATTACAAAAAGCCTACAACTTTCTAACCGGGATAGCGATTTGTGCATACAGTACTTTGAACCGGTGAGGTATCCGAAAAACCGGATAATCGAAGAAGAAGGGAAGGTGCCTGGCCATCTGTATTTTGTGGTTTCGGGTTTTGCGAGGCTATTCCATTACAATGATAAAGGCGATGAGGTTACAACGCATATAAACTGTCCGCCTGGTTTCATTACTTCTTATGCTGATTTTACCAACCAGAAAAAGTCTGATGAAAATCTGGAATGTATTACCGAATGTGAACTTTTGCGCATCAGTAAAGGAGATCTTGATCAGCTTATACAGCAGAGCCCTACTTTTATGGACTTTAGCTTTTTGGTATTTCAACAATCCTTATCCTATAATGAAACTCGTGCCAGGGAGCTGGCTACCCTTGATGCGGAACAGCGTTATTTAAAAATGATGGACCAGTATCCTGAGGTTCTCCAGAATGTTCCGATGCAATACATTGCGTCTTTTCTTGGAATGAACCCTAAAAGTCTGAGCCGTATCAGAAAGAAGATCATTAGGTAACATTTGTGAAGTGGTTTTAAATCTGCAAAGTTCAACTTTGCCACAGCATTTAAAATCAATGGCTATGACAAATAAAAAACTAATACTGGTATCCGGTGCCAATGGGCATTTAGGCAACAACCTTGTGAGACTTTTGATCGAAAAAGGGATCCTGGTAAGGGCCTCAGTCCGTAATATCAAAAGCAAAGAATGTTTCAAGGATCTAAACTGTGAGGTCGTTCAGGCAGATATAACCGATAAAGCTTCCTTTAAGCGCGCGCTACAAAATGTTGATACCTTTTTTGCAGTTGGCGCCGCCTTCAAGCTATGGGCTAAAAACCCCCAGAAAGAAATCTATGATGTGAATATGCTGGGCACCCGGAATACGATAGAAGCAGCTGCAGAAGCGGGTGTAAAAAGAATCGTCTATGTGAGTTCCATTGCTGCACTGGATTATACGAATCTTCCGACAAGAGAAAGCAACGGATACAATCCTGACCGAAGAGATATGTACTACAATTCGAAGAATGACGGTGAAAAGCTGGCTTTTGACCTGGCAAGAGAATTCGGTATAGAATTGGTATCGGTTATGCCCGGTGCTATGATAGGAGGTGAAGCATTTCTTCCACTGAATGTTTCCTATAATGTGCTAAAACTGATTCTTAACAAGCAGATCCCCATGGATACCAGGATTACCCTGAACTGGGTTGATGTTAAAGATGTAGCAGAAGGCTGTTACCTTGCTGCACTGAAAGGCCGGTCTGGTGAGCGTTATATCCTTGCCAACGAAAAATGTCTGACCATCACTGATACAACGAAATTGGCACAAAAACTTTATCCGGGACTGAAAATCAAAGTACCTGGAACTGTGCCAAAGTTTATTTTGTATGCTATTGCAGGCTTTATGGAGCTTTCAGCTAAAATAAATGGAAAACCTCCACTGCTTACCACTAAAGAAATTGCTATGTTTTCAGGATTACAACAGGATTTTGATATTTCGAAGTCAAGAAACGAACTGGGATTTAATCCAAAAGATGGTCAACAGGCAGTAAAGGAAGCATTGGCTTACCTGATGGAACATAGGGGATTGATTTAATTTTAGAAGAAATTATGGTAGCGGAATGACCACTGTTATATCTGTTTCCTGAACTGGATGGTATTTTAATAGGCTTTGTAAGTAAAAAGAGCAAGATAAAGATAGCATATTCTTGGCATGGGGGCAATGTCGTTAAGTTAAGCGCTTTTACTACAGATGCACACAGATAAACACGGATTTTATATCTGTGTGCATCCTTTCTATCTGTGGTTAAATTATTTTTGCCTGTGCCGATGGCTTAACTTAATTACATTGGATATGGGTGGGAGCCGGTTATAATATGGCAGCATTAACTTTACGAAATAAAATCCGAAAAGAGTATTGAAAAGCAATTTTTATGTCTCTGTTCATATGGTAGATACTGTTAAAACGGTATGGATAGCGTCAGGAAAAAATATTTCAACTAAATGAATAAAAAAACAAAGCCACTTATGATAGGTGTTGATATCGGTGGATCACATATTACAGCTGCAATCATTGATTTTAGGTCACATTCAGTGGTAGATCACTCACGTGTGCGTAGCCATGTTAATACACACGGCACAAAGGAAGAGATATTAGCCTCATGGATCAGTGTACTTAAAAATATTATCGGGAACCATTCCGCGGACGAAACACTTTTAGGAATTGCCATGCCTGGCCCGTTCGATTATGTAAATGGGATATCGTTGATCAAGAATATGAACAAATATGAATCCCTGTATCTTACGGATATTAAGGCCGTTTTGATCGAGCAGCTAGGGTTGTTGCCGGAGAACATTATTTTTAGAAATGATGCAGAGGCTTTTCTCCATGGAGAAGTTAATGGGGGCAATGCTTTGAATTTCAACAGGGCGATTGGGATCACATTGGGTACCGGCCTGGGATCGGCGGTAAGTATTGCGGGAAAAACAACCGATGCAAACCTTGGGGTGAGTTCATTTAAGCACGGGATAGCAGAGGATTATATTTCCACCAGATGGTTTGTGAAACGTTATCAGGAATGCTCCGGAAAGAAAGTAAGAGATACAAAATCGCTTGTCGATCTGTATGAAAGTGATCCTGTAGTGCCTGTACTCTTTAATGATTTTGCCAGAAACCTTGCAGACTTTCTTTTTCCTTTTATCAAGGCGCATGACGCAGAAGTGGTCATCATTGGAGGGAATATTGCCAAAGCACATCCTTTGTTTCTGGACAAGACCCAGAACGCACTCCGTCAGCAGGGAATTCTGGCTGAACTGAGGATAACCGCATTATGGGAAGACGCTGCAATGCTTGGTGCTGCTTACTCACATGCAACAGGAATTTTGACTTCATAAAAAAGAATGCCCGCATTATCTTATCGTTGTGATTTAAGGTGAATATTCTCTGTTACCAACAGATATGTAGTTACTTGGGATAGTACAGGCAATAACCTATACTGCCAGTTCGAATTTAATGAGTATATCTTTCTGTATTTGTTGTCTAGGTAATATGCACAACATGAGATATACAGCTTTTGCCATAATTACCTTACTGTTTTTTTTCGGCAGATCTGCTTCCGCGCAGATTAATGCGGCCAGGCAGTTGGCTTACTGTACCGAACAGGTAAAAAAGACTTTGAAAATTATTCCCCAACAGGGTGACAATATTCCAAGGAGTATTGTTCCCGGTTCTGAGTGGAAGTTTGTAGGGTATAAGGACTGGTGCAGTGGTTTTTGGCCTGGAATACTATGGTATAGCTATGAAGTAACAAAATCAAAAGCGTTTCTCACAGAAGCAGAGGCTTTTTCATCAGCACTTAAGCCCCTTTCAGCGCAACAGGCTTTCGATCATGACCTGGGCTTCCAGATATTTAACAGTTATGGGAACGGATACAGGCTAACCAAAAATCCTAAATATAAGGAGATTATACTCAAAACAGCAGATACTTTGGCCACCCTGTTTAACCCAAAGGTTGGTACCATCCTGTCATGGCCGAGGGAAGTTCCCGGAATGCAGTGGCCACAGCACAATACCATTATTGATAACATGATTAATCTGGAAATGCTTTTTTGGGCATCTCGGAATGGTGGCGGGAAAAGATTATATGATATTGCTTTTTCTCATGCCGAGGTAACCATGAAAAACCATTTCAGACCTGATTATTCTGCATACCATGCCGTGATTTATGACCGTGATACAGGAAAAAAAATCAAAGGACTAACCCATCAGGGATATGCTGACGCCTCTATGTGGGCACGTGGTCAGTCGTGGGCCATTTATGGGTATACCATGTGCTTCCGCGAGACAGGTAATCCTACATTTCTTGAATTCGCCCAAAAGGTAAGCGATGTTTATCTGGCAAAATTACCGGTGGATGCAATCCCTTATTGGGATTTTAATGACCCTTCTATTCCCAATGTGCCAAAAGATGCATCTGCAGCTGCAGTGGTCGCGTCAGGACTTTTGGAGCTTTCTACCTTTGTTAAAAACAAGGCGAAAGCAAAAAAATACAGAAAAGCTGCCGAGCTCATGCTCACTTCCCTTTCTTCATCAGCATACCAGAGCAGAAATAAGAACACAGCTTTTTTGTTGCATTCAACAGGCCATAAACCTAATGGGTCAGAAATTGATACCTCAATAATATACGCAGATTACTATTACATAGAAGCGCTGTTGCGACTGGAAAAACTTCAAAAAGGAATGAAGCTAAAATAAACCTTTAGCATAAAAATAACCAATGCAGCTCTCTTTGTAGAATATTGCTGGGCGGGACGTCTGATTTAATTTCTGGCTGCCATTTTCATATTTAGTTTTAGTCGATTTATATGTCTGCAGCAGCCAGAATACCGAGACTTAATTCAACAGTCCTACCCACAATATTTTAAATGAAATTGTTGCTCCGTAATTAATTTAGGAACCTTGTTCAGGTTCAGCATTACAATAACCGCAAACGCGATGGGTCACTACAACGAAATATAATGTAAAATGAAAATAGTACAATATTCTTTAATCATACTTTTAATGTTAGGTGCTCGCCTGGCTTATGGCCAGGATTTATCAAAAGTATGGACTGCTGACCTGGGAAACGGGACATATAAAAATCCTGTTATACATGCGGATTATTCCGATCCGGACGCAATCAGGGTTGGGGAGGATTACTATATGACCGCATCAAGCTTCAATTGTATTCCAGGACTTCCCATTTTGCATTCAAAAGACCTGGTAAACTGGAAATTGGTTAACCATGCACTAGAAGTGCAGGAACCAACTGAAGTTTATGATATTCCCCAGCATGGCAAGGGCGTTTGGGCACCCAGTATAAATTACCATAAAGGAGAGTTCAGGATCTATTATCCGGATCCCGATTATGGGATTTTTATGGTCAAAAGCAAAAACCCTCGTGGAAATTGGGGAAAACCTGTTCTTATCCTTAAGGGCAAGGGGATTATTGATCCCAGCGTATTCTTTGATGATGATGGACAAACCTATCTGGCTGTAGCATGGGCAGCAAGCAGGGCCGGTGTAAATAGCCTGTTAACTGTTTTTAAGATGAACAGTGATGGTAACCGGGTGGAAGATGAGGGAAGACACGTTTTTGATGGACATGGCCAAAACCATACGGTAGAGGGGCCTAAATTTTACAAACGTAATGGCTATTATTATCTTTTTGCGCCTGCGGGCGGAGTGGCAACCGGCTGGCAGCTTGTAATGCGCTCAAATAACATATATGGTCCATATGAGGAGCGTAAGGTTATGGAGCAGGGTAAAACAGCAGTCAACGGTCCCCATCAGGGGGCTTTAATCCGTACGCCAAAGGACGAATATTGGTTCCTTCATTTTCAGGACAAAGGACTTTATGGCCGCGTAGTTCACCTTCAACCTGTAACCTGGAAGAAAGACTGGCCGGTTATCGGCTCAGATGCGGATGGCGATGGAATAGGAGAACCGCTTTCTGTTTACAATAAACCATTAACTTCAGGAACTTTTCCAATCGCTGCACCACCAGAAAGCGATGAATTTAACGGCATTGGACCGGGCCTGCAATGGCAGTGGCATGCCAATAAAAAAATACAATGGTCGGCAATGATCCCTAATAACGGGTACCTAAGGCTTTTTGCCTTTCCCAGCCCACAAATTGATAAAGGCCTGTGGAATGTGCCGAACCTGCTTCTTCAGAAGTTTCCTGCACCTACTTTCACTGCCACCACCAAGCTGAACTATAGTGTAGAATGGGATACCTGGCAAGAGAAAAAGACGGGGCTGCTCATTATGGGAAATGACTATTCCTATCTCTCTGTCTCTAAAAATGAAAAAGGATTTCAGATCGCACAGGTAATCTGTAAAGACGCTCCCAATAAGGGAACTGAGCAGGTATTGGCTCAAAAAGCGCTGAAGTCTGGAGCAGTTTATCTTCGTGCCGAGGTTGCTCAGGAAGGACGGGTAACTTTTTCATACAGTGAAGATGGTGAACTTTACCACAAAATAGGGGAAACATTTAAAGCGCAGCCTGATAAATGGATAGGCGCAAAAATCGGGATTTTCTGTACAAGCGGAAGCGGGGTACGTACCGGCGGGTACGCTGATTTCGATTATTTTAGGATAACCAGATAAATTGTCCGAAGTACTTTCGCTTGGGCAATTCGGGGATATTTTTTAAAAAGAACAAAATGATGAGTATTGCCAATATTTTTTTGTTCTTACAGGGTAAAACAAGTTATTACTAAGTTTATGCCTTCTGTGGAAGATTATAGAGATATAAATCTGAACATATTGGGTTAGTAAGGGGACATCCTGGACGGAATGTACCTTTTATTTTAACTTACCGGGTGTTTGTTCAATTTTTTTCTTCGAAAATGAGTATCAAGTAAAGTCAACTGTGTCTATAAGGAGTCGATATTGTATGCTCGGCAAAACCAACTAACCAAATAACTTTTATGAGATCAAATGCTATTCAGATGCAGGGTACCGGCTAATACCCGATTATCTGGACACCCATTTACAGGCGAGAAGGCTTGGTCCACCAGTTCTAATTTTCATTCTAACCAATTAAAATATCATTTATGATAAAAGATTACATTTTAGATAAGAGAATCCTTGTTCTAGGTTTTGTTTTTCTATTTCTTTACACTCATGGCTTTGCTACAAATAGACTTTCCAAGGGGCATAAAGTTATTGAGAAAATCCTTCTGGATTCGCTGAAAGGCACCATTGTGGATAATAACGGAAAACCTTTAAAGGACGTAAAAATTTCCAATACCATTAGTGGAACCACCGTATTTTCCAGTATTAATGGATATTTTGCCGTGCCTGGAACAATAGGCGATAAGCTAAAATTTGAACACCCCGATTTTTATACCCTGGAAAGGATATATACTGGTGAGAAAAGATCATGGGTTCAACTCGCAGGACGTTATCTTCCCTCAAAGGATATTATTGGAATAAATCCTAAGGATTCCTTGGCACTTGACAGGGCCTCTGTTGATGTACTCCATGGACGCCAGTTAAAGGAAAACCTCCTTCAGTCTGTAGCTTCTGTCAATACCAATCAGCTTAACACTACTCCGGCTTCGCAATTTCTCCAGGCACTGCCCGGAAGGATTGCTGGGCTGAACATCGGCTTTACAAACGGCGGGCCGGGTCTTGATGGAAATGGCGTTAGCTATAACGTAAGGTCGGCACTTGGTGCGAATATCATTCTGATCGATGGCGTACAGCGTCCCTATATTTCTATCGATCCAGATCAGATCGAATCAGTTTCGGTGTATAAAGATGCCCTTGCTACGGTGATGTATGGTATGCGGTCTTCTAACGGGATTATTGCCATTACAACCAAGAAAGGCGATAAGGGAGCTCCCCGAATTTCTTTTTCTGCACAGGGCGGGATCGAACGACCCATTGTACTTCCAAAATCACTTGAAGCTGCCAGTTATGCCAAGCTTTATAACGAAGCCAAGCAGAATGATGCACCCCTTGGTGTAACCTTATTGCCAACCTATTCTGCCAATGATATTGTCCTATATCAGAATGGAACAGATCCATTCCGCCATCCAAATATTGATTGGTATGGTACGGTGTTAAAAAAACAATCTTATATCAATCGGTATAATTTTAATCTACAGGGCAGCGGTAAAGGATTCCGGTATTTTGTTGATGTGGATAATTTAAAAGAAACTGGCCTTTTTAAAACAAACGATTCCTTAAATACTTATAACACCAATGCCCAACTCGACAGGTATATTGTAAGGAGCAACCTCGGAGTTGACCTTACTAGAACAACAGTAATGCAGCTGAACCTTTTTGGCCGGATTGCCAAGAACAACCAGCCCGGAGGTAGCACAGCAACAGTGTTTTCCGGACTTGCTGCAACACCCAATAACGCCTACCCAATCTATAATCCGAATGGTACCCTAAGCGGAACGAGTACATATGCACAAAATGCCAATCTTTATGGTCAGATTCTACAAAGAGGCTACCAGTTTCAGGATTCACGTGATGTATCAGTTGATCTTCAGTTAACGCAGCGCCTCGATGTTTTTACCCCTGGGCTTTACGCCAAAATCCAGGGATCTTATAACAATTCAACATTATATAATACCGATAGATCTAAAAACTTTGCCTCTTTTCAATATAACGCCAATAATAGCTATACTTCAGTAGGAACCATTTCTGCTCAGGGAACTACTGGTACCCCAGGTGTCCGTAGCCGTGTAATTTACACCGAAGCAGACCTTGGTTATGAACGCAGTTTTGGAAAACATAATGTATCTGCCCTGGCCTTAAGAAGCCAGCAGAGTACCATGCAATTTGATACCGGAACCTTACCTGAGGTTTATACTGATTATGCGACAAGACTGACATATAATTATAATCAAAAATATTTATTTGAGGCTGCAGGAAGTTATGCCGGATATAACTGGTTCGCACCTGCTCAGCGCTGGGCACCTTATTGGGCGCTTGGAGCAGGTTGGAATCTCCAAAATGAGGAATTTATCAAGAACAATCTGAAATGGATCAGCAACCTTAAACTTCGAGGAACATATGGCCAAACCGGGCAGGCAAATGCCGGGTATTACAGTTATATACAGGGCTACTGGACCCCAGGTTCCAATACCAACAATAATGATGGGTATTACTTTGGAAATACAGGGGTAGGGGTAACCAGGAGTACAGGAGAAAACGGACTTGCCAATCCTTACCTCGCTTCTGAGAAAGCCCGGAAAACGAATATTGCCCTTGATCTGGGGTTCTGGAATAACAAACTATCCATTACTGCCGAGTATTTCAACAACAGATTTTTTGACCTGGTTGGCGCTGTTGGAACAAAAACCAATATATTGGGTAACAGCTATCCGAACAAAAACCTTTATATCTACAACTATAAAGGTTCTGACCTCTCGTTAACCTATCAAGATAATATCAGGAATTTCAATTTCTTTGTTACGGGCAATTTCTCAATCGTCCAGTCGAAAGTGATATTCATGGACGAGATACCAAGAAATTACGATTACCAGCGACAAACAGGGAACCAGGTAGGGATTATTTATGGTTATACTGCAATGGGACTTTTTCAAAGTCTTACGGAAATCAATGACCCTTCAACAGCTGTACTTGCTGCCACGCCTAAGTCTTCGCTCAGACCAGGCGATATCCGTTATCTCGACAGAAACGGAGATGGGGTCATCAATGAGAACGATCGCGGGCCAATCGGTAGCGGTAAGCCAACAGTTTATTATGGAGCAACGGTTGGATTTAACTTTAAGGGATTCGATTTCAGCGCACTTCTTCAGGGCGTGATGAACCGCCAGACTGCCTTGGGCGGAACAACCGGACAATATGGAGATTTCTATAACGGATTTGGTAATGGTGGTGCGGCAAATGCTTTTGAATTCAATCTTGGTCGCTGGACGCCAGAAACAGCAGCCAGTGCTACACAGCCTCGTTTATGGTTAGGTTCTAACGTAAACAACCAGCAGGTATCTAGCTATTGGCTTCAGAATACAAGCTTTGTAAGGTTGAAAAATGTAGAGATCGGTTATACACTACCTTCGCACCTCACGAGGAAAATCGGTGTACCATCCATCCGCATTTTCAGTAATGGATTGAACCTTTTAACCTGGTCGCCGCTTTCAAAGTTCAGGGATGATGTTGATCCCGAATCGCTGAACCCTACCTATCCGATGTTAAAGGTTTTCAATTTTGGAATCAATGCCAAGTTTTAATCAAAAAATGATATGAAAAAATTAGCTATAAATACAATACTTACCTTTCTTCTGATTTCATCAATATCATGTAAGAAAGTACTTGAAGATCATCCCCTTAATATTACCACCGAGGATTATATATGGGACAAAACGGATGCCACGGGCGCCTATGCTCAGGGCTGGGTGATTAAAATATATTCACAACTACCCACCGGATATATACGCCTGAACAGTATGGAGCTAGATTGTGCATCGGGAGATGCCGTACCAAGCAACAGGGCAAACGCGGTTTGGAATGTAATCAATGGTGGATACAATTCTATAAGCACCTTTGATGACAACTGGTCAAATAGCTACAGTGCCATCCGCAAGGCCAACATATTCCTGAACAATTATAAACAGGTTCCCTGGAGCGACCCAACTTTGCCAAAATGGTTAGCGGCGGAGGTACGCACCATGAGGGCATTTTTCTATTATGAAATGCTTAGGCGTTTTGGTGGCATACCTTTATTGGGCGAAAAGGTTTACGGCCCCGATGATCCCGAACTTCTCCAATTGAAACGAAATAGCTTTGCCGAATGTATCAATTACATTCTTTCAGAACTTGATGCTGTAAAAGATCAGTTGCGCCCCGATGCCTCTTTGGCCAGCCGGGGAAATGGTAATGGCGTTGCAGAAGGGACAGATAATGATGCCGGACGTATGCGCCCAAGTATTGCCCTAGCCATAAAGGCAAAGGTATTGCTTTTGGCGGCCAGCCCGCTCTTTAATCCTTCTGCTACTCCTTCGTTAGATTTTACAGGGTATCCTACCTACGATGCGCAAAGATGGAAAAATGCAGCTGATGCTATGAAAGCCATAATGGATATGAATATGTTTGCCCTGGAGCCAAACCGTTACCTATTGAATACAACGCATGTGAATAAGGAATTTGTTTTTATGCGTTTCGGTGCCAGTTATCAAACAACCTGGGGCAACCTGATTTCTCCGGTAGGTTATACTGTTGGAAATGTGGTGAGCAGTGGTATTGTGAGTCCTACTCAGGAACTTGTTGATGCTTTTCCAATGGCCAATGGAAAAGCAATCTCCGATCCAACTTCAGGTTACAATGCCGCAAATCCATACAACAGCCGCGACCCTCGGCTTTCACAAACTGTATTCTTCAACGGGGCCACATGGCTTAGAAGAGCAGTGCAAACTTATGAGGGAGGGCTTGATAAACCCAATAGCAGCAATGTAGCCGGAGGAATTCAGACCCAAACAGGCTATTATCAAAAAAAGTTTTTGGGACAAGATGATAACAACACCGCTTTTACGGCAACAATGTATCACCCTGGGGTTACCCCAACTTTCTGTCTGATCAGATATGCCGATATATTGCTCAACTATGCCGAAGCGCAGAATGAATTTTCAGGTCCAGATGCAACTGTTTACTCGGCAGTGAACGCGATTAGGCAGCGTGCAGGACTCAATCCGTTTGCACTTCCAACCGGATTGAGCAAAGAGCAGATGAGAGCGGTGATCCGCAACGAATGCCGGCTGGAATTTGCATTTGAGGAACGCCGCTTTTATGATATCCGGCGCTGGAAGATTGCCAAAGACGTTTATGGCACAGGTTCATTACACGGGGTCAATATTATTAAAAATGCTGATGGTTCTTTTACCTATAGCCAGATAACGGTTGCTACGCCCTTCTTCAATGCTTCCAGCATGTATCTTTTGCCGATAGCCAATAGCGAAATTGTGGCCAATCCCAATATCGTTCAAAACCCAAACTACTAATTGATAACAATAAATATCCGTTATGAAATTTATAAAGATAATGTGTCTGTTCATCCTGGTATCTGCTGCCACAAAATTACAGGCCCAGGTGAGGGCTTTAACTGGCCAGATTGTGGATGAAAAGAATCTTCCAATGCCTGGTGTTACAGTTTCTGAAATCGGGAACCTGCGGAATGGTACAATAAGTGATGAGAACGGGAATTTTGTGCTCACACTCAAATCGGCAAACAATATCATCCAGTTTAGTACTGTGAGTTATATCACCTTGACACAACAGGCAGTCAGCGGGAAAAAAATGACGGTAAGGATGAAGCCTGATACAAAGGGGCTTGATGATATCGTGATCGTGGGATACAGTACGCAGAAAAGGATCACCAATCCAGGGGCAGTAAGTTCTATAAAAGCTGCAGAAATAGAAAATATCCCGACATCCAGCATACAGAACACACTGGCGGGCCGATTGCCAGGATTTACAGCAATCCAGCGTAGTGGACAGCCAGGTTCGGATGCAGCAGAATTTTTTATCCGCGGTGTAAATTCAATCAATAACGATAATCAGCCGCTGATTATTGTTGATGATATACAATACACCTATGCGCAGGTGGCACAGCTTGATCCCAATGAGATTGAAACGATAACCATTTTGAAAGATGCCTCCACAACTGCGATTTACGGGGTGAGGGGCGCTAACGGCGCAATGGTTATCACCACCAAACGTGGGATGATATCAAAACCCTCAATCAATGTTTCCACCCAGTTTGGTGTAAACCAGGTAATCCAGTATCCGACCTATCTGGATGCCTATGCAACAGCAGTACTTCAAAATGAGGCTTACATCAATGATAGTTATAAGCTGACGTCTCCACTTACACTGCCCTGGACAGCTGCGGACCTGAAAATGTTTAAAGATGGTTCTGACCCCTATGGACACCCGAATGTGAACTGGCAGCAAGAACTGTTAAAAAACAGTTCGACCCAGAGCAACTACAATGTAGATATCCGTGGAGGCAACAGTAAGGTGAAATATTTTACATCTTTCGGTTATTTTAAGCAGAATGGACTTTTGCGTGATTTCAGCCCAACAAATCCAAACGATGTAGGGGTTGAACCTAACTATTTCTATAACAGGATCAATTTCAGATCAAATCTGGATATCACTCCAACGAAAACACTAAATATCCGTTTTGATTTAAACGGGCGTTTCGAGACCGTAAATACCCCAAATGGCCCTATTGATGGAGATGGGTTATTTAAGGAACTCATTTCTTTTAGAAATCTTTCGGCATTTTCTATGCCATTGATCAATCCTAACGGCACATACGGTTATGCCAACCAGAGCTGGGGCAATGGTTACGTTAATCCGGTAAGCAGACTGGCAAATAGTGGTTATAAACGCAATTACAATAACAACTTTAACATTGTAGCCGGTGCAAACCAGAAACTTGATTTCCTAGCCCAGGGGCTTGAGGCGAAAGTAAACATATCTTACGCAAGTACGATTAATGAACGCCGTTTCCTTCAGCGTGGGCCAGCCAGTTTACCTGCATTTTACTACAACTCAGCAAACAATACCTATACCACCAAAGGCAACAATCAATTTCCTGTATTTGGGCAGAATGTCGGAAATGATGCTTTTAATAATTCGGTAAATAGTCAGTTCTCCCTAAATTATGATCATAATTTTGGTATTCACCGCGTTTATGCCCTCGCGCTGATCAATGATATCAGTTCCGTATCAGGCGGAAATGTGCCATTAAACTTTAGGGGGATTTCGGGAAGATTAGGTTATAATTTTAAACAGACTTATGGCGTTGAATTTGACGTGGCCAGGAATGGTAATGACCTCTTTCGTGAAGAGCAGCGTTACGGGGTTTTCCCCTCCATTTCAGGATTCTGGAACCTTGGTGAAGAAAAATTCTTCAAAAGGCTGTTTCCCTTTATTGATCTTTTCAAATTCAGAGGTTCTTATGGCCTAACGGGTAGTGATAATGGTTACCCGACTGTTTTAACCGCTATTGCATACAGCTTGCCGGGATCGGGTACAATTTTCGGAAATGGCGCAACAGAGGGTGCACTGATCAATTCTGATGTAACCTGGGAAAAATCAAGAAAGACCGATGTGGGATTAGACATCAACATGTTTGCAGGTAAGCTCACCATGTCTGCTGATTATTTTTATGAATACCGGTATGACCAGTTAATCCCTCAGGGTGCAATTTCTGCCATAATCGGGCAGGCTGTTCCAAGGAGGAACGTCGGGATTTCTGATAATAAAGGTTTTGAGGTTGAATTCAATTACCGCGATAAAATCGGTGCGCTTTCCTATTCAATAGGTGGCAATCTTTCACACTTTAAAAATAAGATCATTTACATCAGCGAAGCGCCAGATTATCCATATCTGGCACAAACTGGCCGTCAGATCGGTTTAACAAAAGGTTACCAGTTTACAGGATTTTATCAGGCTGCTGATTTTGACGCGAACGGATCTGTAAAACCTGGAGTGGCCTATCCGTTATGGAGTACCATTCAGCCCGGTGATATGAAATATGCCGACCTTAATAATGACGGCTTTATTACAGCAGCCGATCAGACCTTTTTATCTCAGCCCAACATTCCAGCCTACACTTATGGTATTAACCTGGGATTGAACTACAAGGGATTTTCATTGCGTGCCCTTTTGCAGGGTGCCCAGGGATATTCCATCAACGTTTTTGCTGAAGGAACCGATATCTTTAACGGTGTACCACAACCATTGCACCTTCAGAGCTGGAGTCCCAACAATCCTGACAATGCCATTTTTCCGAGGATCGGTTTCAATAACAATATTAACAACAGAACCTGGCAAACCATATCAGACTTTAGTCTTACTCCAGGGAGTTATATCCGTTTGAAGTCCCTCGAGTTTGGATTTCAGGTGCCTAAAAACTGGGTGGCCAAAACCCGGTTTATCCAGAGCTGCAGAATTTATTCGGCAGGATATAATCTGCTGACGATCAGAGATACGGGTAAATTTCAGGTAGATCCTGAGATCGCCAGAGGGAGCAATGCCGGAACAGCGTATCCCATTACTGCAAATTACACATTTGGCCTTCAGGTAGGTTTTTAATTTAAAAGAATCAGAGATGAAAAGTATTATTTCAATGTATAAAAATAAGGGCCTCAGTGCGCTGGGGTCGATCACCAGATCAGGAATGCTTTGTGTATGTTCTGCCGGGCTTCTGGCCAGTCTGTCTTCATGTAAAAAATCAGGTTTTCTTGATCAGAAAACATTGAGCCAGATTGATGAAAATACTGTTTTTACGGATAGTTTAAATAGCTGGAACTATGTAAACAGCAGGTATAGCAACCTAACCTATTCCTGGGAGCCAACAAGATGGGGAAGAGGTGGGGTTGATGCGGCAAGTGATGAAGTACAGGCGGCAAATGCACCTACAGAACAGCATGCCTATTGGGCGGGCGGAGCGGTAAACCCAAGTAACGTGAGTTCTGAGATCTGGACAACCACGTGGCAGCAAGTGCGCGCGGTTAATATATTCCTCAAGAATCAGTCGCGTATTCCCATGACTGAAAATACCAAAAAACTGCTCGAAGGACAGATGCGCTTTTTAAGGGCGTGGTATTATGCAACTATGCTGAAAACCTATGGCGGATTCCCGCTGATCGATAATACCATATTCAGCGATAACGACGTAATAGACCTGCCAAGGAATACCTATGCAGACTGCCTTAACTATATAGTATCGGAATGTGATGCTGCTGCTAACCTGCTACCTTTAGATTTTACGATTGCTTCGGGTAATTTAGGAAACTATGGCAGGGTTACAAAGGGGGCAGCACTGGCCTTAAAGTCCCGTTTACTTTTATATGCAGCAAGCCCCTTGGTTAATACCTCAAGAGGAGATGACCCTGCACATCTGGTGTCTTTCGGGAATGCTGATCCCAACCGCTGGAAAGCTGCAGCCGATGCTGCGCAGGCAGTTATCAATCTTGGTCAATATAGTTTGTTTAGAAGGGTAACCCCATTTTTTTATAATCAGTTCTTGTATGGGCTCACTTCTTCAACACCCAATTCGGAAGCTATCTTTTCTTATTTGCCGGCTACCAGTACACCAAATAACATGATCAGGGAGACACTGGCAAACCCTGCAACCAGAGGAACCAGATATCAGACTAACGGCCCCAGTTGTTTTCCGCTTCAGGAACTTGTAGATGCTTTTGGTATGGCAAACGGTAAGGCAATTGATGACCCATCATCGGGTTATCCAGGAGTAGGGAATAATATGTATCTCAACCGCGATCCACGCTTTTATGCCACAATCACATACAATGGAGGCTTGCGTTTCCTTAGCGGCAAAGCAACCGACCAGCCAGTTTGGACCTATACCGGTGATATACCTGCATCATCTACAAATGATGCGGCAATATCTGGTGCACGTAATGATGGAATTTATACTTCAACGGGAACCAGTACCGGTTATTTCGCCTATAAAATGCTTTCCAATAATGTGGCCAACGGAGGAGTGGAGCTCAACCGTCCGAGAATACTGATCCGTTATGCTGAAATTCTTTTAAATGCTGCTGAAGCAAATAATGAATTCGCCGGGCCTTCACAACAGATCTATACCTGGCTGAAGGAAATTCGTGACCGTGCCGGAATTGCCCCAGGTGCCGATGGGATGTATGGAATGAATTTGGGCATGACTCAACAAGAAATGAGGGTATTTCTGCAGCGTGAGCGCCAGGTGGAACTTGCCCTTGAAGAGCACCGTTTTTGGGATGTGCGAAGATGGAAAACTGCACCTCAGGTACTCAATCAGGATCTTCACGGCATGGAAATTACCAGGGCATCCAACGGAAGTTATAGCTATAGAACTATTGTGGTAAGAAAAAATGTCTTCAGAGACAATATGTATTTCTTCCCGATTCCGCAGGCCGAACTCACTAAATCCGCTGCTCTAAAACAAAATCCGGGCTATTAACCTATTTCTCATTTAGAATATAAATTCATGAAAAACAACATATTTAAAATTCTGGTTTTCTGTGCAGCGGTAATCCTTACCGGATGTACAAAGGGAAAAGAGCTGGAATCCCTGACAGGGGCTACCTATACGGTTACAGGTGCTGCAGACGGATCCCAGATGGTACCTACTACAGGGGTAAATGCGACCGGAGCCTTCAATGGCTGGTACGATGAACAGGTAAATGTATTAACCTTTACCCTTACATGGAGCAATATTTTTACCGGTACGCCTGCTGATGTGATCACCTCGGTAAAATTTTACGGGTCTTCAGCTGCAGGAGCCAATGGCACGCTGATCAAAACAGTAGCTTTTTCCAATAGTAATGCCTCTGGTTCAGTTAACCTCGGTTTGGGCGGATACGCCGAACTAAGCCCGGCAGAAATACCCGTTTTACTTAACGGAAGCTGTTATTATGTAATCTGCACCCAAAAATATCCCTCTGGGATAATCAGGGGACAGCTTAAATCGATCAAGAATTAATCGTAATCTTCAAGTCACAATATCATATACCAAGAGGGCAGTTTCACCATATGGGACTGCCCTTTGTATTGGCTATTTTTTCAGGTTATTCAGTTTTATCGATTAATAGAGTATTAAAAACACTACCCTGTGTCTTATCAATATGAAAACGAAAAATCTGCCAGAAACATTGGAAAAAGAGAAACTGCCCTTTGGTTTTAAAAGGCAACCCGTTTCAGATGAAGATATCAGAAAACATTGGGACCGAATAGCTACAAGAATTTCTGAAGGTGGTGGAGCTGAACATACCAAGACCACCAAAAATGAAAATAGGGCGAGCAATGGCTAATATGACTTAGCCAATAATGAAGTTTTTCCAATGCTATATTTTACCAGCACTACTTTTTTATAACAATTGAATACCCCTACCAACAATACGCCTAACATTTTATGAAATTTTATCGACACACTTTTCTCACACTACTTTCCTTTCTTTTTTTATTTGGTGCATCAGCACAAAGTACCAACCCCGGCTCAGAACAGATACTTTATTCTCCTGACAAATCCCTTATGATCCGGTTTTTTCAAAAAGAATCTGCTGATCATAAAAAGGTGTTTTTTTATCAATTGTCTTATAAAGGGAAAAACGTTATTCTAGCGTCGAAACTCGATCTGGCGCTTGATAATCACCTTTCGGAAAGTGCGATGGCATTAAAGGTAGATACCCATGCGAATTGGTTTGAAAACCTTGAGATACAGAATTCGGTTCGTGAGCAAAAAGATACAACCTGGACTCCTGTTTATGGAGAAAGGAAATTTATCCGTGATCATTACAACAGTATGGTGATTAAAACAGTGAAGGATGATAATCCAACATATGAGATGAATATCGAATTCCGGGCCTATAATCAGGGTGTTGCCTTCCGTTTTTTCTTTCCTGAAAATGTAAAGGGAACTTACTACCGGATCATGTCAGAAAATACCGAATTTAAGTTTGAAGAAGGCGCATTGGCCTGGAAGGCAAACTGGGCACAGGCACCGTATAAAAAGGTTCTGCTCGAAAATTGGGATGCAGAGGCTGAGCGGCCACTGACCATTGAATTAAAAAACGGTCTCTTTGTATCTCTTTTAGAGGCACAGATGGTGGATTATTCAAGGACCAAGTTCAAGCTTAGCGGAAAAAATACAGTAATCACCTCCATGTTTACCCCTGTAGATCTGATTTCTCCTGTAGCAACACCTTGGAGAGTGGTAATGGTTGCTGAAACTGCCACCGGAATTGCCGAGGGAACAGACCTGATCCTAAACCTGAACGAACCGTCAAAGATAAAAGATCAAAGCTGGGTAAAACCGGGTAAGATTATGCGTGTGATGTCGCAAACTACAAAAGATGCACTGGAGAATATCGATTTTGCCGCGAAAAGAAACTTACAGTATATCCTGTTCGACTGGAAATGGTATGGTCCTGCTTTCAGTTTCAGTTCTGATGCGTCAAAAGTCGCAATTGCAGATTTCGATCTGCCTCAAATCATCAGCTATGGAAGACAAAAGGGGATAGGCGTATGGTTATATGTTAACCAACAAGCACTCTTGATGCAGAGCGATAGCCTTTTTTCAATCTATAAAAAATGGGGTATCGCCGGCGTTAAATTTGGCTTTGTACAATCAGGTTCGCACCGTTGGACAACGTGGGTAGAAAAGACCCTACAACAGGCAGCTCAGAACCAGGTGATGGTAAATATCCACGATGACTGGCGCCCAACAGGCGAGCAGCGCACCTGGCCCAATCTGATGACCTCGGAAGGAGTAAGGGGAAATGAAGAAATGCCCGATGCCACTAGTAACACGGTAATGCCCTTTACCAGGTATATTGCAGGAGCAGCGGATTATACCATCTGTTATTTCGACCCAAGGATAAAAACAACCCATGCCCACCAGCTTGCGCTTGCAGCAATCTATTTTAGCCCCATTCAAACCCTATATTGGTACGATAAACCTGCCTTTTATAAAGGCGAGCCAGAGCTTGAATTTTGGGACAAGATTCCTGTTACCTGGGATGAAACAAAGGTTTTGTCGGGAAACCCTGGTGAATACGTTACAACAGCGAGACGAAGTGGCCAGGAATGGTTTTTAGGTAGCATTACCAATAATGAGGCCCGTAAGGTAGAATTAAAGCTCGATTTTCTTCCCAAAGGGCAAAAATTTATCGCCAGAATTTATCATGACGACAACACGGTTGCCACGGCCACCAAGGTAGGGATAAAAGATATAGAGGTTAATTCTAAAACTATCCTGAAACTGGATCTCCAGGCCTCAGGAGGTGCTGCAATCTGGCTCCACAAAAAATAAACATATAAAGGATTACAACAACATAAAAATGAACAATAAACCCGTTTTTACCGAAAAAAGATTCCTTTTTACCTTTATCTTGGTTACTTCCCTGTTTATGTTATGGGGAGTAGCGCACTCAATGAGTGATGTACTCAATAAACATTTTCAGAATGTGCTTAACGTATCAAAAGCACAGTCCGGACTGATCCAATTTTCTGTATTTGGTGCCTATTTTATCATGAGCATTCCTGCCGGAATATTTCTGAAACGTTTTGGCTACAAGGCAGGTGTAATATTGGGGCTTGGACTTTTTGCTGCCGGGACTTTTCTCTTTGTCCCTGCCGCAAATGCAGTAAGTTTTGGTTTTTTCAGGATAGCACTTTTTATTCTCGGCTGCGGAATGGCAACGCTGGAAACTGTTGCGCACCCTTTTGCGGCCGCTTTGGGCGATCAGCGTAGCAGTGATAGAAGAGTAAACTTTTCGCAGTCTTTCAATGCAATAGGGGCAATAATCGGTCCGGCGATAGGAACGTTCTTTTTGCTCCGCGCAACTTCCGGTGGTCAAGAAAGTTCCCTCGATTCGGTAAAATTGCTTTATGCAGGACTAGGAGCATTTATCCTGATCGTGGCGGTGGCTTTTTTCTTTATCCGCATTCCTGATCTGATTGATCCCCATGGTACTTCCGATGCACCAATATCGGCACAAAATATTGACATCGCTCCGGGAAAAAGGCTTTTTCAGCACAGGCACTTTGTTTGGGCAGTAGCGGCTCAGTTTTTTAATGTAGCGGCACAGGCTGGTACCTGGAGTTATTTTATAAACTACGGACATGAGAAGATGGGCTTTTCTGATGAGAAAGCAGGAAACTTTATGGTTTTGTTTATGGTAATGATGGCCCTTGGAAGATTCGTTGGAACCTACCTGATGAAATTTATAGCACCAAATAAGATCCTCGCTGCATTCGCCATTTGCAGTATTATTGCCTGTGTTATTGTAGCCCAAAGCTGGGGATGGACATCATATTGTGCACTGCTGAGCATCAATTTTTTCTTTAGTATTATGTTTCCTACTATTTTCAGCCTCGGACTGAAAAATCTTGGTACACATACCCAGCAAGCTTCCTCATTTATTTCAATGGGTGTAGTTGGCGGAGCTGTAATGCCTTATTTTATGGGTAAGATAGCAAATGTGGATGTCGCCCATGCCTATTATCTGCCCATCGTTTGTTATGTAGTGATCTTTCTTTTTGCAGCAAGATTTTTTAAAGTAATCAGATAAATTTTTAGTTCTTTATCGACGCGGTTACCGAAAGGTAGCCGGGTTTTTTTATGCTTTAAAATTTTTGAGAAAAGGCTGGATTTTATCAATGTACCAATAGCTTATTCAACCTGACTACAGTTAGCCATTTAGTTTTTGGCGACAGCGTATGAATTAAGCTTAAATATGTCCCTATTATAGTAATGTTTCATTATTTTAGTAACCAACAATAGCAAAACTGTGCGAAGAATACTGCTGATCTTTCTTTTCCTATATGCCGGTCTGAGTGTCGCATCACAGCGAGATTCGCTCAGTGTACGCCGTCTGGAAATAGAAGATGGGCTGTCCAATAATTATATCCGCTGTGTTTATCAGGATAGAAAAGGATTTTTCTGGTTTGGTAGCAGAGATGGCCTCAACCGCTATGATGGATATGGTTTCAAGGTGTTCAGGAATGAGATTGGTAATAAAACCTCCCTTATCCATAATATTATACATGTAATTAACAGTGATACAGACAATAACATATGGATCGGTACCAGGAAGGGGCTAAGTATCTACAATGATAAAAAAGGCATCTTTAAAGAAGGCTCATGGCATGACCCTATAAAAGGTATAGATTTACCGATTACAAAGGTAATCAGAGACCTTGCTCCTGGTATAAACAATACCATGCTCGTCGGGACCGAAGGAATTGGGCTTCTGAGGTTCGGCAAAGGGAAGACACTAGGTGAGCAAATTCCCCTTGTAGTAAATGGCAGGCGCACTTTTTCCTATGGCGTGCAATCCGTCAGGCTGGATGATAAGGGAAGGGAGTGGGTGTTCGTACAAAATCTCGGACTTTTTTATTTTGATCCCGAAGCCGGTGCACTGGTACTGGGTAGCGCTGATATTGTTCTTGCGCTTTCTTTGGGGGTAAGTGGCGGACAGGTATATATTGGTACCAACAATGGCTTATACCGCTATGATCCGGTTAAAAGGGAGAATACGGCCGTTCCGGGCATTGGAATTGGACTCGCGGGCAAATCAATTTCAACTATTGTACCCGATAGGCATAATATGATTTATTTGGGAACAAATGGAGATGGGGTGTTCCGTTATGATCCTGGAAGTGGGAAGGTGCAGGCGTTGGACAATGAAATTAATAACGGCCTGAGTGGTGAACAGATTTACTCCATATTTATCGATAAAAACGATCGAAAATGGATTGGGACTTATTCAGCAGGCGTAACCATTCTTGATCCGATAAAAAAAATATTCCATACATGGGCACATCATCCGCAGGGCAATTCTATCCCCGGAAACTCCATTTCGTCATTTTTAGCCTCAAAAGATGGGAAACTTTATATCGGCACGGATGGTACCGGACTTAGTATCTGGGATAGAAAGCTAAACCAATTTACCAATTATAAGCACGCTGCAGACCCTAACACCATATCCAGTAATTTTATTTCATCAATGGCCTCTGACAGCCATGGGGATATCTGGATCGGGACCTTTACAGAAGGAGCAAACCGTTTTAATCCAAACACAAGGAAATTTACCAGGTATAAGATCATAGATCCTCAGACCGGAGTAGAAAGCAAGGTTGCTTTTACTGTATTTGAGGATAGGGACCATGATATCTGGGCAGGAACCCTCAGGCGCGGAAGCCTTCTCGGAGGGCTTTATCGCTTTAACGCCGTTTTGGATAAGTTTGAACTTTTCGACCAAAAGCTGGGCGATCTTTTTACCATGATGCAGGCCAGGGATGGACGCATCTGGGCGGGCAATCTTGATCAGCTGATAGAGGTTGATAAAAAAGGAAAGAAACACAGGTTTTATGATCTTGGCTACACCGTTCGGGTAATATTTGAGGACAAAAAGGGACTGATCTGGATAGGAACTGAAGGTGGTGGGCTTATCATTTTCGATCCTTTCAAAAGGAAGGTAGTGTCGAGGTTAACTACTGCCAATGGCCTTTGCAATAATTCAGTACTAAGCCTGATCCCCGATAATCAGGGAAATCTCTGGATGAGCACCTACTTTGGAGTATCGTGCTATAACCTTGATAAAGGTACCTTCAGAAGTTTTTATCAGAGTGATGGTTTGCAAAGCAACCAGTTCCAGATCAATGCGGGAATCAAACTTGGTACCGGAGAAATCGTTTTCGGGGGCATAAAAGGGTTTAGTATTTTCAATCCCCGTGAAATTATTCCGCACAGCCAGATGCCAAGCCTGTTTCTAACTGGAATAACCATTAACAATACGCCGCTGGAAGACAACCTGAAACTGATTGTGGATGAAGACAATATTGCCATCAGGGAAATAGAGGTGCCTTATGATCAGGCTGTATTTACCTTTTCTTTTACCGCACTCGAATTTTCATCCCCAGAGAAGATTTCCTATAAATATTTTATGGATGGTTGGGACAGGGGCTGGACAAACTCGGGAAAGGACAGAAAAGCAACCTATACACATATTTCTGAAGGAAGCTATATATTTCGGGTCAAGAGTACCAATGCGGAGGGGATGTGGGGACGCAACGAAATTACCCTGAAGATCAGAATTCTTCCACCATGGTACAGAACGTGGTGGGCCTACCTGGGATATATCGCCATTATTTCATCGGTTATCTATGTATATCTTCGATATCGGTCGGCACAAACCCGTTTAAAATATGAAGTTCAGATTGTTGGCCTTGAATCCCAAACGAAAAAAGCTGAATATGATACACAGGTAGCCCTGCATAATATGGAACGTTTGGCGCATGACAAAGAGAGACTGATCAATGAGCAGGAAAAAGCACTTGCCGAGAAGCGCATGTCGTTCTTTACCAATATTTCTCATGAGTTCCGTTCTCCGCTTTCTCTGATCATTAATCCAATTAATGACCTGATCAAAAACAGTAGCGTGGAAGGCAAGGAAAATGCGGAGCTCAGCATGATCCAGCGAAATGCCAAAAGAATGCTCTCTTTGGTAGATCAGCTGCTGCTTTTCAGAAAAGCAGAAGAAGGTTTTGAGCACATTAAAGCTGCTAAACTTGATCTTGAAAAGTTATCCAGAGAGGTTTTTTATTGCTTTGTTCAACAGGCTTCAGCCAATGGGATCAGTTACAGGTTTGAAAATGCTGCTGTTGATAAAGAAGTTTATGCCGATAGGATAAAGATTGAAATCGTGCTCTTTAACCTGATTTCCAATGCATTGAAATATACCCCGAACGGAGGAGAAATAGTGGTAAGCCTAACCGAAGACGATCAAAATCTTTTGATTACCGTCCAGGATTCTGGTCCCGGTATTCCTGATACCGCAGGAGAAAAGATTTTTGACCGCTTTTATCAGGCCGAAAGAAAGGACGGGAATCATAAAACTGGATTTGGGATCGGGCTCTATCTGGCAAGACAGTTTATGGAAGCACATTCTGGCCATATTTCTTATCAAAACAGGGCCGAAGGTGGGTGTGTATTCAATATCTGTCTGCTAAAGGGAAAAGCACATCTTGTTGGCCAGATCATTGAAGAAGAGCAGGAGGGCACAGAGGAGCTTTTTAATGAAATGTATGCGGCCGCACTTCCTGAATCTGCAGCGCACAATAACATAAGTTTGGATGTAAACCTGGTTAGCGATAGGCAGTCTATTCTGGTTGTTGATGATGAAAGGGATATCCGCCAGTATATTTCCAGTCTTTTCTCCGACATTTATACCGTTTACCAGGCCGAAGATGGCGAACAGGGACTTCAGACCGCTGCGGAAAAACTTCCAGACCTCATTATTACAGATTTCAAGATGCAAGGGATAGATGGGATAGAATTCTGTCAGATGATCAAATCCAATCCTACGCTTTCCTATATCCCCGTCATTCTATTAACGGCAAGTTCATCTCAGGAAGTGAAGCTGAAAAGTGTTCACGGCGGTGCTGATGACTACATTAACAAACCCTTCGAACGCGAATACCTGATTGCCAGGGTGGCCAATCTGCTGCGCAACAGGAATAACCTCCAAAACTATTTCTATAACGAAATTACCCTTCAAAGTAATGCTGTGGTGGTATCAGAAGAGTATAAGAAATTTTTGGATACCTGTATCTTAGTTGTTGAAAACCACCTTACCGATTCTGACTTTGGTATCAAGGCGCTTGCCGATGAGATAGGGATGAGCCATTCCAATTTATATAAGCGTGTGAAAAGCATTTCAGGGCAATCGGTGAATTCGTTCATCCGCTTTATCCGTTTGAGAAAGGCTGCAGAGCTGATGATCAACTCTGACCATAATGTAACCGAGGTAGCTTTCCGTTCGGGATTCAATGATGCTAAATATTTTGGTAAACAGTTTTTAAAACTTTTTGGAACCACCCCCTCAGCGTTTATCAAAAAACACCGGAAAACTTTCAATAAAAGGTATAAAATGAAGTAGATGATTTTAATCAAACTGCCGATTTTAAGGGGCGTAAAAAGGCTTTTTTAGCATTGCTAAAGCGGTTAGGCGAAAATACACTCCTATTTTACGAATTTATACCCATCATTTTTTTTAGCGCGTGCCATCTTCGTATCAACCAAATATTGATATGTTATGATGACTGAGAAATTAATTGCATTATGGGAAGGAACATTGAGGGGAAATGAGCGCGATTATGCACAACTGCATGCAAAACTTTATCCAAAGCTTTTCGTTTTTACCTCCAGAATGTTAGATGATGATGATCTGGTAAATGATCTTTTACAGGATCTTTTTATTAAGTTCTGGGAAAACAGAGAAAAAATTGGAACGATCAGGAATGTGGAAGCTTACTTTTACAGGTCTGCCAGGTCCATCGTACTTAACCATATCCGTCTCACCAAACACCGTGAAACTAAGCTGACCTTAATGCCCGCTCCAAACTTAGTCTTTTCAGCAGAGGATATCATGGTATCTAATGAATCAGATTCCCTGATGAAGCAACAGATGATAACAGCGCTCAATTCCCTTCCTGCCAAACAGCGGGAAATACTCACCATGCGTTTTTATGATGAGCTTAGCTATCCACAGATTGCCGACATCCTTAAAATACGTTATCAGTCAGTAATAAACCATGTTTACCGTGCGGTACAAACGCTTCGGCAGGTCTCAGACCTTTCATCTGTTTATGCAGCTTAGTAAAAAAAATGAAATCACATAAAATGAAAATGAACCATACAGGCAAATGTTTGTTCAGATTTGCCATTGTACTGTTTGCTTTGTTATACACCACAACAGGCCTAGCACAGCAGCGAAAATCGATCCTTCCTGGCGAACTTTGGCCAGATGACAAGGGAAACCATATCCAGGCACACGGTGGAGGCATTACTAAAGTAAAGAATACTTATTACTGGTATGGAGAAGAGCGCCGCCGGGGATTGGATTCTAATTACAGGTACGTGAGCTGCTATTCATCAAAAGATCTGATGAACTGGAAATTCAGGGGAGATGTATTTAAAATGACCGATCCCGATAGCCTTGGTAAAAAATGGGTATTGGAACGCCCAAAGGTTTACCATAACATCAAAACCGGAAAATACATCATGTATATGCACATAGATGGGCAGGTAAAGGGTCAGAAAGGTAATTATAGCTATGCGCGGGTAGGTGTAGCTATTGGTGATTCTCCGACAGGGCCTTACAGGTTTATCCGTGCTTTCCGCCCCTTAGGCCAGGAAAGCCGTGATATTGGCCAGTTTATAGATGATGACGGATCTGCTTATCTTATTTTTGAAGACAGGCCGGTTAAAGGCTTTCACATTGCGAAACTTTCTGAGGATTATCTCGATGTTGAAAAAGATATCTGTATCATTAAAGCACCCCTGGAAGGTGGAGCGGTGGTAAAATACAATGGACTTTATTATGCAATTGGCTCGGCATTAACCAGTTGGAACCCAAATCCCAACAAGTACGCAACAGCTAAATCCCTGGAAGGACCATGGTCCGAATTTGAAGATATCGCTCCTCCTCACACCAATACCTATGGATCACAGTCTACCTTTATGCTTAAGGTTGTCGGTACAAAATCAACTGCTGTAATCTTCGTGGCCGACAAATGGAAACCCCGTACCCAATGGGATTCCCGATACCTTTGGATGCCCTTGGAGATCGGTGATGGCAAACTCAGGCTTCCTGAACCTAAACCATGGCGCATCAACTTAAAAACAGGGGAAACAGCGATCATAAAATAATTAGATTAAAAAGGGGGTAGTATCTAAAGGCGATTTCAGCCCAGATGCTGACATGTTGTCCAAAGGACTCCTACGGAGCGCCTCCCGATGAAAATCGGGACAAGTAGTTGAAACACCTTAAAGCGTATTAAACAGGTCCTTCGACAAGCTATCAATGGCAAACTTCAATAGAATGATCGTCATTCTCGCGCAGGCGGGAATCTTAAAGCGCATGCTAGTAGCGATCGTTGTAAGATTGCTTCGTCGGCGGAAAAAGCCTTCGCAATACGACCATCAGGATGATTATTCCTTTTATAACAAGAAAAGCAGGGCTTGTGGTACTTCGGTTCCGCTAGCCCCGCCATTCGCTCCTTCCGAGGCTCATTTAGTGCCGATTTATCGGTAAAGGATCGGAACCGCTGCTGTCGGGTTTATTGAATCTGGGCCTGTGGTTGATGGGAAACCAACTCATGCCTAAAACACGAAACGTTCCTACGGAACGAAAAAAATATTTTATTTTTTCTACCAAGGAGTCATTCCGATGAGCAATGTTATTAAGTTAAGCAACACGATCTTCAGTCTGTCCAAAGGATTCCTGTGGAGCGCATAGTCGAAGACTTCTTGAGATTGATAAAAAGCAAATAAATGCCCTTCGACTACTTTACAATTGACAGCCCCCAATAGAATGGTCGTCATCTCGACTGTAGCGCAGCGAAATGGAGAGATCTTTGTACCAAGTTATTGAGATCAAATTTAAAAGATCTCTCCTCCAAAGGAGTTCCTTTGGAACACTACGGTCGAGATGACGATATTTCAAGATTATTCATCTGCTTTTATCCATCTGTTATTAATATTTGATTTTTATACAATAAATTATCCCTCAGGATGACAAATCTATATTTATGATACAGCCTCTTTTTTATGCTGATTCCCATTAAAGGTTAATTTGGTGTGATCTCGATGGCTATACCACCTGCAGCCCTGATCATAAAAGGCATTTGGTAGCCTCTTTTTACCCTGATCGTTTTTTTTGAAAGTTTTTGATCACCAGCATCCTCCCAGATTGTTGCAGTATATGATTTATTTGCATCAAGAAAGTCCATAGTCATTGTGCCTTTCCAATCATTTTCCCCAGCTGCCGACCCTATAAACCAGTTGTTCCCATTTTTTCTGGCAACACTGATACTTTTTCCTATCTCTCCCTGAAGGTATATGGTGCGGTCCCAAACCGTAGGTACCTTGCGGAAAAATTCTATCTCATCCCAATTGGTATAATCTTTTGGTCTGCCATACCAGAAAATAGACTGTAGGGGACTGAAATTAATTACGGTGAGTGCAAGTTGCTGAGCCTTGCTTACCTTAAGGTTTTTACGGAACTGATCCTTTGGATTTGGAAAACAGAAAGTGAAATCGGCCGCGCCTGCCAAAAAACGTGTGAAGGGAAGTACAGTGGTATGGAATGCATCGGGACTGTTTTCATCCCCACGGATTCCTTCCTGTGTGAGCAGAAATGGATAGGTTCTGCTCAGGCCCGTAGGTTTATAATTGTCATGGATATTCAGCACCAATCCGTTGTCATTAACTTTCTTTATTGCAGAAGAAAGCCATTGCAGGCCTTTTTGACTCAGGCCATCGATAAACCCAAATTTGATACCTTTAATCCCCCACTTTTTATACAAGGGAAGAATCTCGTCTAGGTGCGCCTGTAGTCCGATATAATTTACATACAGGATCAGCCCAACATTACGCTGCCTGCCATAACTGATCACTTTTTCCATGTCGATGTCTGCAATTGGAATTCTTGGGTCAGAAGATCTGCTTCTTTCAGGCCCATACCAGCCTGCATCAAACATAATGTACCTGAAGTCCATTTTTTCGGCCAGGTCTATGCAGTCAAGGGCCGACTGGGTATTGAGCTGGGCACGCATCAGTTTTCCTGCAATTGGCGTGTCAGAGCGACCAGATGAAGGGGCGCTTGAAAGTTTGAAAGGCAGTTCGCTAAAGTTATGAAGGCCAATCGCATTTTCTGAAACGCCTATGGTTCTCCAAGGACTCTGAAAGGGTAGCGCTGCCCTTACCTGGCTATCTCTTTCAAATGAAACCTGGAGCGATCCCGGAGCCGTGCCATGGGTAAGTTCTGCTTTGGTATACCCGGTGTTCTCTGCTTCTCCAATACTTAGGTACGAATCCTTTGCCGCCAAAGTTGAAGGAAGGTCTGAACTTCCCTTTAAAGAATCAACAGGTAGCGGTCTGAATACAGATTCATGGTGATACTGGTAAAGGAGGTATTGGCTATTGAAATTGAAACCCGTCTTTTCCCTTAAAATGATTATTTCCTTCTTTTCCTTTTGCTGGGGTATTAGATACCTAATGGCCAGACTGCCATCGAACACGCGAAAAAGTATTGAAGAAGAATAACCCTGAGATATTAAATTGATCCTGTGCTCATTATAGTTGTTGTTAATTATCCTGTTCTCTCCAAGCAGGTTGATAATATTTTCCCGGTGCGAACTTCCGGAGGTGCCTGTGATGCTGACATCTGAAGCTGCTTCCTCTGAATCAATTTGTAGCCCTAGCGCAGACCAGCCCAGGATTTCTTTCCCATTTTTGCTCATGCGGTACCTGATCTCCTTTTTTGAAAATAAAGCGATATCCACTTTTGTTCCCTTTTCCGGAGACTGGACCGAAATGATCTGCTGAACCTGTGCAAATGAGGAGAAAATCCCTAAGCCCAAGGCTATTAGCAATGCAAAAACTTTCTCTTTTTTTTTCATAAATGTTTAATTTGAATATGGTTAAGATTTTTTGTTATTCGATAATATTCTGCTCAATCAAGATTGGTTTGATTGGTGACTTATCGACAAAAGGAAAAGTGTGGGATACTCTGAAAAATAGGTTTATATCCTAGGTGTTACAATGTGAGTATGGTTCAATATTTTTCGTGTCATAAAGTGTATATTTCAAAATTTCCATCTAATCCCAAACAATGAAAAAAATACAATGTCTTTATTTAATAGTTTGTTTTCTGTTTTTTCTAAGTTCCATTTCATCAGCACAGCAGAAATTCATACATCCCGGTATCCTCTTTTCCAGCGTAGATCTACAAAGGATATATCAGGCCGCCCAGGATAAAAGTTCGGCCGGTTATGCATCGTTTGAACTACTAAGGGATAATCCACTGGCCAACTCAGATTATAAGGTGAAAGGTCCGTTCAGGGTAATATCTAGGGATGGTGAATTTAGGTATACCAAGAGCCAGATGGAAGCAGACTTCAGTGCGGCTTATCTTAACAGCCTGATGTGGGTAGCTACCCGTGATAAAAAATATGCTGAAAAGTCCACTGCAATATTGCTGGGCTATGCAGATTCGCTTCAGCGCATTCCGGCTACCAACGATGCCCCATTATTGGTCGGATTGGAAGGGATCAAGATTGTCAATGTTCTGGAAATCCTAAAACACGATTTTAAAGGTGCTGATCCTAAAAAGCTTGAACGGATAACCCGCATGGTGACCGGGATTTTTTTGCCGGTTTGTGAGCAGTTTTACGCAAGTCCTGCTTATACAAATGGAAATTGGGGTCCAATAGTGACAAAATTCTACCTTTCGGCTGCCATCTATCTTGATGATCAGAAAATGTATGATAAAGCTGTACGTTTTTATCTCCATGCTAACGATAACGGAACCATCGCCAACTATGTGGATGGTAAAACCGGCCAGATACAAGAAAGCGGCAGAGACCAGGGCCATTCTCAGTTAGGCATCGGCGCGATGGCCACTATTTGTGAGATCGCATGGAAACAGGGTGATGACCTTTATGGTGCCCTCAATAACCGGCTGTTAAAAGGATTTGAATATACTGCCAGCTATAATCTTGGCAACCAGGTCCCGTTTAAAAAATGGAAGGATATTACCGGAAAATATAGTGAATGGGAACAAATATCCGTTGAGGGAAGAGGCAGATTTATTCCGATCTACCAAATGGTGTATAACCATTATGTGCGCAGAAAGGGACTTTTAATGCCGTTTACCCAACAGGTAATAGCAAAAATGGGAGCAGAGGGCTATGATCGTGACCAACCGGGCTTTGGCGGCTTACTTTACCTTGGCAGCAAATAGCTTCGCTACCAATCGTCTTTTATCTGATTCTTTTTTCTGATTACCCAGGGCAGTCAATGTCGTTAAGTTAAGCACAGTGGCCGTCAGTCTGTCCAAAGGACTCCTGCGGAGAGCGTAGTCGAAGACTTCTTGAAATTGATCAAACGCATATAAATGCTCTTCGACTACGCTAAGATTGGCAGATTCCTTGCGGCCTATCGCTGCAATAAATTATCTCTATCGTTGACAGATTTCATAGAATGATCGTCATTCCCGCGCAGGCGGGAATCTTAATGCTCATTGCATTACGATTCCCAATCAAGTTGGGAATGACGATTCCACGCAATATTTTAAATCATTAAAATCCCTACCGTATTGATTTTTTTACAATAATGCGGGGCATTTGACTAAGGAGGTGACAGTAAACATGAAAAATATGGTCATTTTGCTAAACTGGTTTTGTTTAATTAAGTTTGGGTAGCCAGATATAAGCAATTCACATAACCCAAGATATTCTCCGACAAACAATTTTTGGATATTTAGAGTATCCCAGCAGCAACCTGGTGTCATTATTTTATGAAATCCGAAAATCTTTTATTCTATCGGATCTTTCATTAACATAAAAGAAACCCTATAACCATTAATGAATAAAATTATCATATTTCTGATTTTCCCCTTACTGATGCAATTTGCGGGGAAGGCTTTTGAACATGTCCCGGCTCCAGTTCCCCCAAAAAACATTTATGTTTCCATATCTGGAAGTGATAGGGCAGAGGGCTCGGCAGCAAAACCTTTAAGAACGATCAGTTATGCTGTTTCAAGGGCAATGCCCGGAGATAGGATACTTGTTTCGGCAGGAGTTTACCGTGAATCAGTAATATTTGAACGTGGTGGAAGTTCGGAGCGAAAAAGGATTACACTCCAGGCCTTAAATCAGGCAAAAGTTACGATCAAAGGTTCTGAGCGGAAAACAGGTTGGGTAAAGGGTAAGGACAAACTCTGGAAATGTATGCTGGATTCTTTCGAAACCGGGATGATGCTATTCTTTAATGACAAAAAAATGGTCAATGTATCCACCCTTCAGGAGTGCAGTAGTGTGCTGCGTTGGACTAAAACCCTGGAGAAAGGAAAAACGGTGATCCGAGCGAATTTCGGTGCGTTGAATCCCAATGTCGGGCTAACGGAAATTTCGGTCAGAGGTGTCGGCATCAGTGCCAGGGCTGGTGTAGATTATCTTACCATTGATGGTATTGCTGTCGGCCAGATTTTTAACGATTATGCCTCTATTTATGCAGAACAGCCCGGCGCAATAGCTACCAAGAATGGAAAGTACTGGAACATAATAGGCTGTTCCATAAGTGAATGCCGCTCCGTAGGTATTTCTATAGGCGTCGCCGGGCATGTTTATCCAGATGCTCACCCAGGAAGACCAGAGTTTAACGATTATTCAGATCTGGCTTCGGTCGGACATCACAAGATCAAAGGAAACCATATTTTCAACTGTGGGCAGGCAGGTATTTTTGGGTTAATTGGTGGTACTTCAAGCACCATAGAAGATAACCTGATAGAGCGCATTAACCAGGATGGCGGTTATACGGGCAATGAATCCGCAGGGATCCGGCTGGCCATGGCGGTTGATGCCACCATTACGCATAACCTGATCCGCAGGGTTTATGGAAAAAATGGTTATGGTGTATTTTTAGGGCCAATTTTTCAGGGTGCCCGCTTGTCAAGGAATATTATTTCAGACAGTGATGCCGGACTGTTTTACCTGTTTAAAAACCACGGACCTGTTTTATTTGACAACAATATACTTGCAATGGCAGATACTGTAGATAAAAATATGGCAGGCGTAAAGATGGAGGCATCAGAAGCAAATGTTTTTGTTCAGAACCTGTTCTATAACTGTAGCTTCTACAATGGCCGGCAACCTGGGAAATCAGTATCAACCTCAAATTTTTTACCACACAGCCTGGTGATCAAACAGACCATCCCTGCCCTTGATATCGACCACCGATGGTATGGGAATCTTTTTATCGGCAAAGGGGCAGGTATAGCAAGGCCAGCAGGAGGTGAGGCAGATTTTAATTTTTATGCCGATGGAGCCCTTCCGCTAAGCTGGGCAGATCTGAATAGCTCAAAAGCCAAAAATAGTTTTTCCTTTCGCCTGGAACATAACCAGAAAGGGGCAGAACTATCTTGGAAAAAGGAAGCACTAAAGCCAATAAAAATTCCGGCATTAACCGCTGACTTTTTAGGTTTTTTTGCGCTGAGCAAGCAGTATATAGAATATCCTGATGGAAAAAAGATAACGATTGACAGGGATTTCCTCAATACAGTAGGCGGGGCTTCGGTAAGACCTCCGGGGCCTTTTTATCAGGGTAAGGGCCTTAAACCAAGAATAAAATTATTTTAAAATATTAAGCATGCATAGTTTAAATGTTTATACCAGGTTAATCCGTTATGATAAATGGATGTTAACCTTAACCATATTCCTTTTCTATATGGTGAACGCTTACGGACAGGTGCTAAAACTGGAAAAGCCGGTCGCTTACCACCCCAAGCCTTTTATCCATCCCGGCCTGTTGCATTCGAGCAGTGATCTCCAGCGGATGAAAGATATGGTTGCCTTGGGCAGAGAACCATGGAAGAGTGCATTTGAGAAATTCAGATCGCATCCATGGTCAAGCGCTTCCTGGGAGCCTCATGCCGTCGGGCATGTAGAGCGTAGTTTGCTAATTGGCGCCGGCAAAAATATCGGATACCTGGAGAAAGATGTTTGTGCTGCTTATCAAAATGCAGTAATGTGGAGTATTACAGGCGATGAAGCACATGCCAAAACTGCCATAAAAATTATCAATGCCTGGTCTGAAACCTTTAAAGTCTTTGATGGAACAGATGTGGAGTTAGGGGCTGGACTAAATGTTTATAAGATGGCGAGTGCCGCAGAGATCATGCGCGCTACCTATCCAAAATGGAAACAGGAAGACATCGAAAAATGCAAAGTGATGTTCAGGGATGTGTTTTATCCTCCGATCCAATATTTTGCGCTTTGGGCCCACGGCAACTGGGATCTTGCCTGCATGAAAGGCATGATGGCTATTGCCGTTTTTAATGATGACCATGAAATGTTCGATCGCGCGGTTGATTTTTACTACAAGGGTCCTGGAAACGGTAGCCTGTTGCATTATATCGTAAATGAAGATGGCCAGGGGCAGGAGAGTGGACGTGATCAGCCACACAGTATGCTCGGGATCGGCCACCTCGCAGAAATGTGCGAAATTGGATGGAACCAGGGAATGGACATGTACAGTTTTGCGCAGAACAGATTGCTCAAAGGCTTTGAATATACGGCCCGCTATAATCTCGGAGAAGATGTGCCTTTTCAGCCTTATACTGACATCAGCGGTAGATTTCCTGCCGATAAGATATCAACTAATGGGAGAGGAAATTTGCGTTCGATCTTTGAGCAGATATACAACCATTATGCTTTTCGGATAAAGGGTATACCGGCAGATCAGTACCGTTACACTAAACAGGCCGCAGATAAACTTAGACCAGAAGGTGCAGGATTTAATGCCGATAATGCAGGTTTCGGAACACTTTTCTTTTCCCTGCCACAGCAGTAATAATCTAAATTAATTTGTATGAACAGAATAATCTTTGTCTGCTTTGCTTTTTTATTGCTGTGCCAAAACATTTTTGCTGCAGAATGGCAATGGTCTGTGTCCGTAAAGGGCAGCATTTCTTCCGAGACAGGAAAAAAGCCGACAGCATTTTTATGGGTTCCGTCTGATTGTAAACAGGTGAGGGGAGTAGTGATAGGGCAGCATAATATGCTTGAAGAAGGGATATTGGAGCACAGCATGTTTAGAAAAAACCTTTCTGCGCTCGGCCTTGCTGAAATCTGGATTACGCCATCGGTTGATATGGTTTTTAATTTTAACTCTTCGGCGGTTTTTTTCTCAACAATGAAAGACCTTGCCGAAATATCGGGTTACAGTGAACTGGCGTTTGCGCCGGTTATACCTATCGGACACTCTGCTGCGGCAAGCTATCCCTGGAATTTCGCTGCTGATAATCCAGATCGGACCATCGCCGTGTTATCCATACATGGAGATGCACCATTAACCAATATGACTGGTAGTGGTAAGCCAAATCCAGACTGGGGTGGAAGGAACCTAAACGGCATTCCCGGGCTTTTTGTGATGGGCGAAGATGAATGGCTTGAGGGCCGGATTACCCCGGCAATGAAATACAGAAAAGATAACCATAATACGCCTATTGCGTTTCTCTGTGATGCTGGTCATGGTCACTTTGACTATTCAGAAGAACTGATAGCCTACCTTAACCTGTTTATCTCTAAAGCTGTAAAAGCCCGGCTCCCCAAAAAAACACCTTTAAATACCTTCCCGATACTTTTTGCTGTTAAGCCCCAAAAAGGGTGGCTGGTTGATAGATGGAGAAGAGATAGCTTGCCAAATGCCCTTTCTGCACCCTACAATGATTATAAAGGGAACAAAGCAGAGGCCGGATGGGTATTTGACGGGCAGATGGCTAAGTTAACCGAAGCTTTGTATAAAGCTTCTCGGGCTAAAATAAAACGGTCAATTGGATTCACTCAGCATGGCAAACTACTGCCTCCTGCTGGTTTTGCGGGCTTCAGGCCTGTTTTCGAACCCTTAGGGGACGGGATCACCTTTCATGTTTCGGCAATTAATACAGATACCACAACCCATGCAATGGAGATGCTTTACCGTCCCGAAAAGAAAATTGTGATCTCCAGGATCTGCGGCCCAGTCAGGAAAATCAACGACTCTACATTTCAGGTATCCTTTTACCGAATGGGGTTTAATAATACCAAGCGGAGCAATGATATCTGGCTAATGGCCAGTCAGAAAGGAGACACCAAGTATCGCTCATCGGTGCAGCAGGCAAATATGAAGATCCCCCTTTCCAATCTGAAAGGTATACCACAGAAAATTATTTTTCCGGAGGTCCCGGATCAGAAAAAGTCTGTAAAGTCCCTGAAACTCATTGCCCATTCTGATGCCGGACTGCCCTTACAGTATTTCGTAAAGGAAGGACCTGCCGAAATCTTAGATGGTATACTTTATTTTAAAGCCATCCCGCCCAGAAGCAGGTTGCCATTAAAAGTTACCGTAGTCGCGTGGCAATATGGGTATAATACGCCGGTGCGCCAGGTCCAATCGGCTGTTCCGGTTCAAAGGACATTTTCGATAACCAACTGATCGGTCAATGAATCCAATTCGGTAATGATAAAAAAGATCTCTATAGGCGATATAGCTACTGCCCTGAATATTTCAAAGTCAACGATTTCCTTTATTATCAATGGCAAAGCCAAAGAGAAACGCATAAGTTCGGCTTTAACCGAAAAAGTACTGCAGTACATTGGTGAAAATGGATATAAACCAAGCCGCCTGGCCCAAAGCCTGAGTACCGGTAAAACAATGATCATTGGCCTGATGGTAGAAAAGATTTCCGATTATTTTTTTGCCCAGATGGCCTATCATATTGAGGAAATTGCCTATCAGAACGGATATAAAATTTTTTACTGTAGTACCGATAATGATCCGGATAAGACCAGAGAACTTATCCAGCTTTTCAGAGACCGTAATGTAGATGGTTATATTATAACTCCTCCAGTAGGCATGGAGAAAGAAATACAATCCCTTATTGATGAGGGGTCTCCAGTGGTATTGTTCGATAGGTATTATCCGGATATCGAATCAAGCTACGTGATTCTTGATAATTTCAAGGCCAGCTATAATGCTTCAAAATACCTCGCAGAGCATGCTTTTGCCCATATTGCATTTATCACACTGGATAGCGACCAGAGCCAGATGGAAGATAGGAAACAGGGTTACACTAAAGCAATGGCTGAGTACGGACTGGAGATTATTATAGAAAAAGTACCCTATGGAAATGATCCCGCCCAGACGGTTAAGCAGCTTGTCAGGTTCCTCAGGCAGAACAAAAGAGTCGACGCCGTTTATTTCGCTACCAATTACCTGGCTTTTAGTGGTGTGAAAGCGATCAATCAGCTTGGATATAACATACCAGGTACTATGGGCATTATCGCATTTGATGACCATCAGGTCTTCGATTTTTATGAACCTACCATAACAGCAGTCGCTCAGCCTATTTCTGAACTCGCACGGCAGTCGATCAGGGTACTGCTCAGTTTACTCAACAAACCTTTGGAAGACAGGGCTGTCCAAAAAGTGATCGTTCCGGCCCATTTCATTGTCAGGAATTCAACTGCCAGGCAGTTATAAAAAACGATGAAAATCATCAGGTAACTAATGAGTATGGAAGGCTGAGTGGAGTGTCTTATGATTGAAAAGGGCAGAATTTTGCGGTTTGGGCCATCAAGACCTGAAACAACGTTTTGCCATCATCAAGGCTAGCAATATCTGGCCTAATTACATCGTATAGCCAATTTATGAAGAATTTATTTAGCATCACAGGATGTTTTATTGCCATAGGTTTAACCCTATCAGGTACGCAATCTTTAACTGCACAAACCAAGCAAAATTTAAAAGCATATTCTGCACCACCATCCGTTCCGCAGAATACCGATTTTACCGTTAAAGTACGCCAGCCCGGTCAGCCATGGCACGATCTCCCTGAATATACCGTAATGGTTGACCGCGTAAAAGGATTGGACCATTCAGTAGAAAAAGCCTCTATGGCCTATTTTGATTTTTCAGGAGAAGTAGAGGTTTCTGTAAGATTCAATAAAGGAACAATCAGTACCTCGCGGATACGTCCGCTTTCCTATAATATTCCGCATACAGTATCGGGCAGGACAATAACCTTTAAACTGGAAAAACCTGCTAATCTTTCTGTTGAGGTGAACGGTGATATTTTTCATAACCTTCATCTCTTTGCCAATCCCGTAGAGGCTTTCATTCCAGACAGTACCGATAAAAATGTTGTTTTTTTTGGGCCCGGCTTACATGAGATTCCTGGCGGGAAACTAAGCGTGTTATCGGGTAAAACGGTGTATGTTGCTGGCGGCGCAGTGCTTAAAGGGCAGATCTTGATTGATAAAGTTGAAAATGTTAAGGTTCTCGGAAGGGGAATGATCGATCACTCCATTAAAGGCGCCATAAGGATCGCGAATTCCAAAAATGTCGAAATAGAAGGACTGTTTGGTACACAATGTTTTACAGGAGGATCAGAAAATGTGACTATACGCAATTTTAAGTGCATGAGCTACTACAAATGGGGCGACGGCATGAATGTTATTTCAAGCAACAACGTGCTCATTGATGGCGTTTTCAACCGTAATTCTGACGACTGCACCACTGTGTATGGTACCCGTTTGGGATTTACCGGAGGCTGTAAAAATGTTACCATGCGCAATTCTACCCTTTGGGCTGATGTTGCCCATCCCATCCTGGTTGGAACCCATGGAAATACGCCCAATCCCGAAGTATTGGAAGACCTGAACTATATCAATATCGACATCCTTGACCATAAGGAGCAACAGATCGATTATCAGGGCTGTCTGAGCCTCAACGCTGGTGACAGCAATCTTATCCGCAATGTCCGTTTCGAAAATATCAGGGTTGAGGATTTTAGGGAAGGCCAGTTGGTGAATATCAGGGTGTTTTTTAATGCCAAATATTGCACTTCTCCTGGCCGCGGTATTGAGCATGTTTTATTTAAAAATGTAAGCTACAATGGTACAAAGGCAAAACCGTCAATCATTTTAGGCTATGACGAACAGAGAAAGGTTAGCAACATTGTATTTGAAGACCTGAGAATAAACAGGGTATTATTTTCTGACGATATGCCAGATAAGCCGGCCTGGTTTAAGACCTCGGATATGGCTGGTATGTTTGTAGGCAATCATGTTGATGGTGTGGTTTTTCGCAGAACTGGAAAGTAGCTGATACAGGTACTTACCTTTCGGCAATATCTTACAAAATATGCATTATGAACATTATAAAGTATTTCTTTTGATAAATTCATGCACTTGGCCCGTTGCCCTGGACTTACTCGGCGTTTTTGAGATAAAAAACGGCTCTGAGCAAAATTACCTGATTTCCTAAATCGATTTAAGTGTGATTATACGTAAGGAAAGCATCATTTTTCTTAACAACACATTTAATTTTAGTTTATATTTTGTCGGTTTTGTACAAAATAAAGTCTATTTAGTATAACTCCTGGAAAGAGGCTTTATATAACTTTGTTATAGTACCGACAGATGATCTTGAGATTGGAACAATTGCATCTTCCTTGATTCAGTAATATGGGCAACGGTATAAAATATAACCAGTATAAACCGGACATAAAAAAGCAGCATGTTATAGAACGCTGAATTTTTTGTCATATGTAAGCTAATAAACTTTCATCTAGCTTTACATAAATTATGAGGCATACCGAATCAGGAATGGAAAAAATCAGTACGTAATTTCGGGAATCTTTTTTCTTGGTAATGGCGGAGCGAAATAGGCGAGCAGATAAATATTTCAACTTTAGCAACACAATTTATAAAATAATAAACAAATGAAAAGTCTTTTTTTAGCACTGAGCCTTATTTTCAGTTCAGTTGGGTATGCCCAGCAAATTCTATCGCCCAATAAAAAAATTAAAGTAGTTGTAGAAATGCAACAAGCTGGTCAGGGAGGTTCAGGTCAGGTACATTTTAAAGTGCTTTATAAAAAAGGGAGTGCTTATGTTGAAGTGCTGCCCAGCTCACCGCTAGGCATTTCAAGAGAAGATCAGCAGTTTGTATCGAATCTGCGGCTTACTGGGGAAGGTAAGGCTGTAGCTGTTCACGACAAATATGAAATGCTGACGGGAAAGCGAAAATTCTGCGAGAATTTTGGTACTGAAAAAACATTCAGTTATAAGAATCTATCTGATCAGCCCTTGGATATCACTTTCAAAGTTTATAACGACGGGGTTGCATTCAGGTATAGCTTTCCCAATAGCATGGACGCTAGTTTCTCTATTATAAATGAAACTACGGCCTATGTAGTGCCTACGGGCAGCGAAAGATGGATACAATCTTATAACCAAGCTTATGAAGATTTTTTTCCTTATTCTACCACAGGAACCAACGAAAAAAAGAATAGCGACTGGGGGTATCCTGCATTATATAAAGTTAATAGTCAGCCATTGTGGGTGTTAATTTCTGAAGCAGGCATCAGCAAAGAAAATTGCGCAGCCCTGCTTAACAATAAAGAAAACAAAAACGTATATAAGGTAACCTACCCTTCAGCCAAAAAAAAGCTGCGGGGTGGAGCTGTTTCCAGTCTTCCCTGGAAATCGCAGTGGCATGTGATGATCATCGGGGAGTTGGCCGATCTGGTGCAGAGTACATTGATTACCGACGTGAGTGAGCCTGCTGCCTTTAAAGACACTAAATGGATTGAACCTGGGAGTGCAGCCTGGGTATATTGGGCATATAATCATGGATCAAAAGACTTTAAGAAAGTGATTGAATACATCGACCTTGCCGTAAAAATGCACTGGCCGTATGTACTGATCGACTGGGAATGGGACGTAATGTCAAATGGAGGAAAAGTGGAAGATGCCTTGGGCTACGCAAAGAGCAAGGGTATCAAGACGCTTTTATGGTACAATTCAGGTACAGATTGGCTTGGCGCGACTCCGGTAGACAGGCTGTTGACAAAAGAGAAAAGAGAAAAGGAATTTTCATGGCTGAGAAGCATTGGGGTTTCAGGCATCAAGGTCGATTTTTTTGCAGGAGACCAGCAGGATATGATGAAATATTACATAGATATTCTGGAAGATGCTGCAAAATACCATTTACTGGTTAACTTTCACGGCGCTACCGTGCCCCGCGGCTGGGCCCGTACTTACCCGAACTTAATGACAACCGAAGCAGTTTACGGGGCAGAATGGTATAACAATAACTCAATCTTAACGGATAAGGCTGCTGCACATAATACCACGCTTCCATTTACCCGTAATATAATCGGTTCTATGGACTACACGCCAGTAACGTTTTCAGATTCGCAGCATGCGCATATAACATCTTTTGCGCACGAATTGGCATTAGCAGTAGTGTTTGAGTCTGGTTTACAGCATTTTGCAGACAGGCCATCCGCATATTATAATTTATCAGCAGGCTCCCAGAATTTTCTAAAAGGCTTTCCTACAACCTGGGATGAAACCAAACTGATCCAGGGCTATCCCGGTGAAATGATCGTTATTGCACGAAGAAAGGGGAAGCTCTGGTATGTAGCCGGACTTAACGGAAAAGATACCCCGCAAACACTCGATCTAAATTTGAAATTCTTGGGCAATTCAGATTATTCTCTCCAGTTATTTAAAGATGGAGCAGATACGAAATCTATTACCAGCGAAACCAAAAGCATCAAAAAATCGGGTACACTGCAAATCCAGTGCTTGCCCAGAGGCGGCTTTGCAGGAGTAGTCAGCAGCTTGTAAGGTCCAAACTTGTGCATGTTGCATGGACACAAGTCAGGCTATTGATGTACCTGGCAGGATTCATATTTGACGGTTTTCTGTTTGTTGCTTGATGAGCTCAACCGTTGGCCCCCAATACAGCTCCAGGTGCTTACGGATCACCTCGTCTGGAAAATTGCGAATGGTAAGCTCAAGCCTGGTCTGTTTATCTTTAGGTGTCAAATTAAATTCCAATATACAATAGCTTTCTTCTGTATCGGGTAAATTGGAGAGAGAACTTAAAAAACTATAGCAGAGTTTGCTGCCGGGATCCAGTTCCAGGATTGTTCCTGAATTGATGAACGGGATCCCGTGCAGGTCCCCGCTCGTGATTATTGCGCTGCCGACTTTCCAATCTGTCTGTATTTCAATAGGGCTATCATCTGTCCATTCCTGAATAAACTCAGGAACAGTAAGGCTATCCCACACTGTATGTATTGAGGCATTGATAAACACGGCTTTTTGCAGTATATCCATAATCACAAAACTACAATATTTTCAGGCTGATGACGGTACTTACCAAGGTCATTAAGTTAAAGGATAAATCGCAAAAAGATGTTACCCTAAGGGTTAATTTATTGAATAAAATCAATATGAGTGACAGGAGAATTTAAAAAACTAAATATCCTCAGATTATCATTGCGAGAAGGCTTTTTCAGCCGACGAAGCAATCTTACAACTATCGCTAGTAGCGAGCGCTTTAAGATTATTCATTTTTGCAGTTGTTTTTAAAGGCATTCATGAACTCACTCCGTTCGGTTATCTTCGTGCCTCGCAATGACGACCATTCTTTTGGAACCTGTCAATGTTAGCGAGCTTGTGCTGAGCACAGTCGAAGTGAAAGGCATTTATTTGCGGTTTATCAACATCAAGAAGTCTTCGACTACGCTCTCCACAGGAGTCCTTTGGACAGACTGACGACCGCGGTGCTTAACTTAATTACATTGGTCTTTATCCTGCAGGAACCTGCAAGTGTTCCCATTAATGTTAGCCTAGCGATACTGATGCGCTTTCTCAATTATGCTTCTGTATTTTTTATGCATCTCAATAGCTATACTTACTGAACTGCCAACCGTTTTTAAAGGATAATCTTTCCTTTGATTTACCCAGCTCCATTCCCAGGCACTTACCTCCCTGTTAAACTGTTTGATATCGATTTCTTTTTGATCGTCGATGGCCTTTGATGCGTATCTGAAAAAAAGTGCCCATCTCGGTTTGTAAAAATCACTGAACAAACCACTCCATTGTCTGCATGCATATTCGTTTAACGGACTTTTTTCATCACCCCATAGCGTAATCAAATCTTTCGCGTTCATTTCGTAAAGTGCTTTTTCAGCTGGATTGTTTCCCCATGTTCTTGCCTGCTCAACCCATGGACCAAGCATAAAATCTTTCCGGGTAGCCAATAGTTTGTCCATATCGTCAATAAGCTGAAGAAATTTTTGGCTTTCTACCTTAAAGGTAACCATATCCTTTTTTTTGTAGGCGGTTACAAAATTTCGCTGTAAGGGCAAGGCGTAATTTGCCATGGCCTGTCGGGTTATGTCCACTATATCGTACTGAAAACCATCACTACTGCTGCAGGTAGGCGCGGCCTTTATAAGTTCATCCCAGGCTGGTAACAGATCCCGCTCCTGATAATTTAAGGTTGTTCTGGCCCAACGGGTCAGCGAATCAAGTGTGGGACGTGCCTGAATAATAGATTCAGCACCATCTCTGATATATTTATCTTGGGGTACATTATAGACTGTTTTTCTTAAAATTTCCCATGCCTTTTGTGCATTAGGATTGTTTTTTCCGTATCTGTTAAAAACAAAATTTGGTAACCATGTTTTTAGATTTATCGGTTTCGATTGCCAAACATTGGCCATCATCAACTCGTACAATACCGGGTTTTGTTCAATACCTTCCATTGTGAGGCCTATACCTTTCATCTTGCCACTTTGTGGATCGTTCAAGGCTTGTGCAGGTGCGGTGGCAATTACATCCATCCGCCCAAAAAGATTGGTATTTCCGCCAAAATTGTGCAGCATATTCCAGATCCAGGGCTTACCATAAAAACCTGAAGTGCGTTTCCATACCGGTTCTATTTCTGTGGCAAGGTCTAACAGTATCATCTTGTCGTTGGGTACGGCCTTTAAAAGGGCTTCTGTTTGGGGCTCTTTCCAGAATTTTCTATCGCTGTAAAATAGCCAGCCCTGCATTACCCAGATAGCCTTAGGGTCTGCCTGCGACATCCCATCATAAATCCTTGCACTCAGTTTACCTAAAAAATCAGGTGCCGATGATGGTGGTTCATTTTCGTTAAAGGTATCGGCAGAGTAGAGGTGATCGGTACCCAACAACGCGGTCTGTTTCTGTAAAAACTTTTTCCCGATAGCGGCGAACATAGGATCTTCCGAATCGAGGATATAAGTGTCTGCGAAACCATTGGTCCAGTTGGTAGCCTTTAGTTTCGCATTTGGAAATTTCTTTTTAAATGCGGCTGGTACATGCCCTGTAAATGCGGGCAAAACCGGTTTCATGCCGAGAGAACGTTGTCTGGCCAAGATTTTCTTTTGCAGTTCGAAGTGGCTTTTCATCCAATCTAATGGAAGGGGGCCGCCCCAATCATCTATATTTCCCATCCAGAACCACGAAAAATAAGCTGGTCCGGTAAAGAAATCCTTCAGATCGTTATCACTAAAGCCCATTTCTTTATACAAAAGATACCAGGTATACTCTTCTCCGGTAATAGCTAAAGGCATATTAATGCCATGAAGTGCCATCCAGTCTATTTCTTTTTCCCATCTGGCCCATTCCCACCAGCTCATGCTGTAATTAAAAGTGCAGTAGTTAAGGTAATAGCGGTACTCGTAAGGTGTAGATTTCCTTACTTTATTTTTAACCACTGGTAGGTTCTTGGGCAATTTAAGGTTAACGCCGTTCCAGGTTATCTGGCAATGGGCGTATTCCGTTAAATAATAATAAAAAGCCGAAGCAATAGCTACGCCGCTGCTCCCCCTTAAAATGATGGTGTTTTTTTTGCTTTCAATTTCAAAGACATCCATGCCGTTTTCAGAAACGATGCTTTGGGTTAAAAAAAACTGATGCTGTTTGGGCAGAACCCTTTTAATCAGTTCAGCTGATGAAGATAGATAAGCTTGTGCCCTTGTTTTAGCAGATGCCATTACCAAAAATGCAGCAAGGAAGTATATTTTTATTTCATATTTCATCTGTTTGTTTTTATTCTGAAGGATAACCTCGGCTTTGCTATCCCGGTATACAATAAAATTATTAGCGGTTCAATATACAGATAATAAATAATGGGGTAGGTATAGTCTGGCTCCATTAAATATATTTTAACCATTATCTAGCCCATAGTTGTTTTTCTCTTGTGATGATTTTAGTTAAGATTATTTCTTAGATATATATACAAAAACTTTTGGCAAAGGTTAAATCACATTTTTGGCTACTACATATGTAAATATAGGTTCACTAAATGGAAAAGAGCGTGACGCATAATAGCTAAAAGACGATACACATTAGATTTATGCCTTACCTATATGCAAAAATATCGCTCGCCCGCCAATCTCGAAGAAGCTGAGCGTTATCCAAACGTAGATTGGGTAAATACCTTGTTTATAGACAATGCAATGTCTTATAATGCCAATCTTAATGTAAGCGGTGGAACATCGTTTGTGAAGTATTTTTCTTCTGTTGATTACCTTGATGAAGGAGATTTGTTTAGAAGGTTTGGTAACGATCGGGGTTATAGCGGTGGCTACAGTTTCAAAAGATTGAACGTAGAAGCAACCTGGATTTTCAATTAACACCATCAACGGTATTCAGAACAAATATCTCTGGCTCAAGAGGTACATCAGAGCGACCATGGATTGATGTTAAGCCTTACAATACCTGGACAGCTGCTTATTCTGCAGCACCAAATCTCTATCCCCCTGTTTATTCGGATGGTACGTGGGGATACTACAAGCCCAATGAACAACAAAGTTTAAACTCTGTTAGGATCTTGTCTACCAGTGGTCTTCAAACTACCACAACTTCCCGTATCACCACAGACTTTATCTTAGATCAAAGCTTAAATTCTCTTGTTAAGGGCTTGAGCTTAAAAGGAACACTTTCTAACGATAATACATTTATCGAAGCTGGTCGTGGAATTATAACAAATTTAATATAATTATGCAATCGATTGTTTTTTTCGAAAGTAAATGATATATTCGGGTAGAAATTATTCAGGTATAAGCTTTACATGAGCATAATTTTTATTAAAAATAAATAGCCAAATATTAACAATTAAACGATGTATTTCTGTGATGAAACTGCGGGAAGGATTGTAAGCGCCTACATTTCTCCGAAAATGATCTATTGCCATATTTTTCAGACTTTATAAGCATGACCGTAAAATCTTATTTTCCGCTTTGCGCTTTGCTCGTTACAGTTCTGTTCACTAGCCTAAAGGCAAAAGCTGAGGTAAAACTTCCACAGCTAATCAGTAATCGAATGGTGCTACAACGAAATACAGATTTAAAGATCTGGGGTTGGGCCAATGCAAATGAGAAAATTAAACTTTCTTTTAACAATAGAAAGTTTGAGGCAATTACCGGTAACGACGGGAAGTGGTTGATTATGCTTCCCAAAATGAAAGCCGGAGGCCCGTATACCATGACTATTGAAGGACAGAATTTGATTACATTAACCGATATTTTAATTGGAGACGTATATTTTTGTGCCGGCCAATCTAACATGGTGTTAGCGATGGAAAGGCTGAAGGAAAATTATCCAAACGAAGTTAAGAATGATAATTTTCCTCAGATCAGGAATTTCTTTGTACCCACAAAAGCTGATGTATCCAAAGAATCACTAGACCTACCAAAAGGGGAGTGGAAGTTGGCATCAGGTAAAGAATTGCTTGAGTTTGGAGGAGTTACTTATTTCTTCGCAAAAAAACTCTATCAAAAATACAAAATTCCCATCGGGATCATTAATTCCAGTGTAGGCGGAACACCAATAGAGGCCTGGATGAGTATCGATGCGTTTAGAGATTTTCCTGCAGTTGAAGACCAGATCAAAAACTTTCGGGATAGCACTTATATGAACAGCCTAAAAAAACAGGTGGCACCTATGCCAGGTAAAAGCTTGCAATCATCCTATGTGCCAAAAACATGGCATAAGTTCTGGATGCCAGGTTATTGGGCAGATCAGGGTGTGAGAAACCTGAATGGCATCCTGTACTTCAAAAAGGAAATTGATGTTCCTGCGGGGATGACAGGCGTGCAGGCAAAACTTTTTATGGGGCGTATTATCGATGCTGATTCCACTTTCGTAAACGGCGTTTTTGTAGGCAATATCACTTATCAGTATCCTCCCAGAAGATACAATGTGCCAGCCAACCTGTTAAAACCTGGAAAAAATACCATTTTAGTAAAAGTTACAAATTCAATGGGCAAAGGTGGCTTTGTGCCTGATAAAAATTATTCGCTACAGGCCAACGGACAAATAATTGACTTAAGGGGCGAATGGGATTACCAGGTGAACCAAGTATTTCCTAAACCAAGCTATTCTCCGTCAGAGCAACAAATTATCCAGCCAATTGTGGCGCAAAGTTCTCCCACTGGACTTTACAATACCATGGTTGCACCTGCAATCAATTATAGTATAAGTGGCTTTTTATGGTACCAGGGTGAAACAAATGCAGGCAAGCCCAGAGAATACGCCAAACTGCTACCTGCATTGATTAACGATTGGAGGAATAAATGGGGCTTAGGAAATATTCCGTTTTTATTTGCACAACTACCCAATTATATGGAGGTTGATTATGTTCCCGTTGAGAGCGACTGGGCACAACTTCGGCAGAGCCAACTCCAAACCTTAAAAGTACCAAATACAGGAATGTCTGTTGGGCTCGGTGCCGGCGAATGGAATGATATTCATCCCCTGAACAAAAAAACAATTGGCGAGCGTTTGGCTTTGTGGGCCCAAAAGCTGATTTATAGTGAAAAAAACATCGTTTACTCAGGTCCGATCTACAGATCAGCAACAGTACAAGGCAATAAGGTGATTTTGAATTTTGATCATGTGGCAAGTGGGCTAACTGCAAAAGACGAACCCGAACTTTATCATTTTGCCATTGCAGGTGCCGATAAAAAATATGTTTGGGCCAAGGCTAAAATTGAAGGTAACATCGTAATTGTTTGGAACGATAGCATTTCCAGTCCTGCTGCTGTTCGATACGCATGGGCGGATAATCCCGACGGTGCAAATTTGTATAACGCAGAGGGCTTGCCGGCATCTCCGTTCGAGGCTGAAATAAAATAGCTTAAATTAGGGGTGTTAACTATATTTACGCACAAAGCAAATATAAATCCAAAGTGTACCAAAGGTGAGCTAAGCAAGCCCTGCACTAGTACAATCACAATCCAGATCGCTAAAGCGTGAATCTATTGTTATGATGTTAAAACGAGTATCAGGTATAAGCGCAATGTCTCTTCTAGGGATATTGTTATTGACGTACACTATTGTAAAGGGGCAAAGTAACCCCAATTTCATTACCCTTAATACTAAAAATGGCCTTTCTTCTAATACTGTAAACACCATCCTGCAGGATCATAACGGCCTTGTATGGTTTGGTACCAGCGATGGGCTGAATAAATTCGATGGGACCAATTTTACCGTTTATACCACTAAAAGTGGTGATAGTACGAGCATTCCGTCTAACAATATCTCGGCACTTTTAGAAGACAGGAGTGGAAGACTTTGGGTGGGTACAAACGGAGGGGGCCTGGCTTACTATGACACTAAGAAAAATACATTTAAATCATTTGTAGGTGAAGGTATCCCGAATCGTAACGTCCCGTTTAATATATTAACACTCTACGAAGATAGAACCGGAAATATTTGGGTAGGCACTTTTGGCGGCTACCGGGTGATCAATACCAAAACGTTTAAGGTAAAAAATGTAGGTACCAGTGCATTGATGGGTAACGGTTCCAGTGTGCTTTCTTTTCTTCAAGGTAGTGGCAATAAAATATGGATCGGTACCAATTTAGGGCTTTTGGCGCTTAATTTAACCACTGGTGCCACCGAGAAGTTTATTCATCACCCCAATGATCCATCAGGCCTCACTGATAATTTCATTAAAACTATTGTGAAAGATGAAAAGGGGCGGATATTTTTTGGTACCTATAATGGCCTCAATATGTTGCTGGATGATGAAAAGCATTTCAAATCCTTTTTGCAATCGGGTGATAAGCTGTTTTCAAACGACATTATTTATGCTGCCAGATTGGAAAAAGGAGGTAAATTGTGGTTAGGAACCGAAGATGGGGTAACTATTTTCGATACCGCCACCGAGGTTTTCTCAAACATTCGTCCCAACAAACGCGAAACCTTTGGCCTTAGCAATAAATCGGTTAGAAGCATTTGTATGGCTAATAATGGCATTATCTGGCTAGGTACCTACCAGGGCGGCGTTAATAAGTTCGATCCAAATTTAGCACTGTTTAACCTAAAACGTAGCAGCCCATTTGATCCAAAAGGACTTTCATCGCCCATTGTCACTTCTTTTGCCGAATTCTCAAAACGAAAAATCTTTGTGGGCACGGATGGCGGAGGACTACATTTTTTCGATCGGGACAAAGGCGTGTTCGAGCATATTGACATGAAAAGCAAAATTGATTTTTCCCGAAATCCATTGGCCATCCTTACACTAATGCTCGATTCTAGGGGCACGCTTTGGGTGGGAACGTACCAGCATGGCTTATTTGCCTATAATCCCAAAACCAAAACTTACAAGCAATTCCTGGCCGGACCATCGGCAACTGATCTTAGCCAAAACGAAATTTTCGCTATCAAAGAAGATAGCAAGGGTTTGATATGGATTGGTACAAACGGAACGGGTGTGAATGTATTTGATTATAAGACGAATTCATTTACCAGGTATGGCACTCAATCCTCGCCACCTATGGTGCTCCCTAGCAATGGTTTTATACGTGCAATTGTAGAAGATCCTTACGGAAATATGTGGATATCATCCAGCGGAACGGGAATAGCCGTATTTCAACGCAACAACGGGAAATTTAAAGTATACCGAAAAGCAAATAGCGGGCTTTCTAACGATGTGGTATTGAGTTTGTTATGTGATAGTAGAGGAAATATATGGGCCGGAACCGATGGCGCCGGGCTCGATCTTTTCAACCGCCGTACCGGAAAATTTACCAATTTTAACGAAACAAATGGATTGCCTAATGCTATCGTTTACAAAATATTGGAAGGCAGAGATGGATTGATTTGGTTCAGTACCGATAATGGCATCAGTTGTCTTGATCCAGAAACAAAAAAAATAAAAAACTTTGGACGTCCCAACGGTGTGCAAGACAGTCCTTTTATATTGGGGGCGGGAATCAGCACTTCAGATGGCGAGCTTTATTTTGGCGGGCAAGACGGTTTCAATTATTTTAACCCGCTTGAACTGCCCTCCAATAATGTGGTTCCAAATGTTTTGCTTACTGAATTAAAGGTAGCCAATACTGTTGTACTTCCTGGTGAAAAATCACCTATTCAAGAGCAAATTGGCTTCGCAAAAAAAATTAAACTGAGCTACGGGCAAAATTTCTCAATTAGTTATGTAGCGTTAAATTACACAGCGCCGCAACAAAACCACTATTCCTATCGCCTTGTTGGTTTGGATGATGGCTGGAATGAAGTTGGTAAAGAGAAAACAGCATATTATACGAATTTGGATCCTGGAGATTATATTTTTCAGGTAAGGGCAAGTAACAACGACGGCGTTTGGAGCGATAAAATCACTTCAATTTCTGTTCATATACAACCACCTTTCTGGAGAACTATTTATGCTTATGTTTTTTATGCAGCCTTAATTGGTACAATCTTATTTGCCATTAGGCGACGGGGAATTCAACGCATCAAACAGCAGCTTGCAATCGAACAAGCCCAGATCAATGCTGAACAAAGGATCCTACAGCAGCGGAGGGATGCAGAACGTGCCCATGCATTGGATATACAAAAGATCAAATTCCTCACCAATTTAAGCCATGAGTTTAGAACACCGATTTCATTGATTTTGGCACCAGTTGATAAGTTGCTTGCCGTTAAACAGGAATCTGCTGTAGCCGGTCAGGTAAAGATGATCCGTAGAAACGCACGGAGACTATTAAATCTGGTAAATCAACTGCTCGATTTTAGAAAAATGGAAGAACAGGAACTGAAGTTGAACCTGAACGAGGCCGACCTCATTACTTTTATCAGTGAAGCCGCAGAAGCATTCCAGGATCTTTCCGAGCGCAAGAAAATTTCTCTTCGTATTAACAGCGATGTTAAAAATCTGAAAACGCATTTTGATCAGGATAAAATGGAAAGGATTATCTTTAACCTGCTTTCTAATGCATTTAAATTTACAAAAGAAGGTGGAGAAGTATCGCTTAATATGTTCATAAGAGCCGCTGCCGATGAGACCAAGCCTGTATTTTGTATCGAGGTTTCTGATACCGGAATAGGCATTGCACATCAAAGTAAAGATAGGGTGTTCGATCGTTTTTTTATGGATAACAATGTGAGCTCTATCTTAAATCAGGGCAGTGGAATCGGGTTGTCGATTGTAAAAGAGTTTGTAGAACTGCACGGTGGGCAGATTACTGTTGAAAGCGAACTTGGAAAAGGAACAGTATTTTTGGTTTCGATGCCAGTTGAGATAGTGGATGAAGAAAATGATCAAGAGGTTGAAGATACAGCCTATAGTTTTACAAACGAAGAACTGGATGAATCCGTTGCTGAACCAACAACTAATGAGGTCAAGATGCCCACAATCCTTTTGGTTGAAGACAATGAGGAATTTAGATTTTACCTAAAAGATAGTCTGCAGCCATTTTATCATATCATAGAGGCATCAAATGGTAAAGAAGGTTGGCAGAAAACACTTTCCGGACACCCGCAATTGGTTGTTACCGACATCAGCATGCCAGAAATGAATGGCATTGAACTAAGCCAGAAAATAAAGGCTGACAAAAGAACAAGTCATATCCCGGTTATCCTGTTAACCGCAATAAGTGGAGAAGAGGATCAGGTCAAAGGCCTGAAATCCGGTGCCAACGACTACCTCACCAAGCCTTTTAATTTTGATATTCTCCATGCAAAAATCGACAACTTATTGTTGTTTAACCGCTCGGTAAAAAATGCGTATTCTAAACAGGTGCAGGTACAGGCTAAAGAAATCGAGATTGAGTCTAGTGAAGTTAAGTTGTTGAATAAAATCGTCCAGTATATTGATGAAAAGCTTAACAATCCAGAACTTTCAGTAGAGGAACTAAGCAGGCATGTGGGCATGAGCAGAGGTTCTCTTTACCACAAACTGCTCGAAATTACCGGTTTAACACCAATCGAATACATTAGATCCGTAAAACTGGAAAGGGCAGTAGAATTACTGGAGAAAAGTGATTACAATGTTGCACAGATCGCATACATGACTGGTTTTGGCACACCAAGTTATTTTTCGAAGCTTTTTAAAGCCCAGTTTAATATGCTTCCTTCCGAATATATCAATGTAAAACGAAAAGATAAACGCGTTAAGCTTTAAAATGTATCTCAGTATATTTCTTGTTTAAAAACTTGAGTTTGATTAACAATGTGGCTTTTACGGCCATTCTTTAGGTATTTTATTATTAGTGTCGTCACCCTGTCCCGATTCATCGGGATCAGGGTCTTAATAGCAGGAAAGATGCTGATCCCGAACATTCGGGACAGCATGACGATCGCGTGAAGTAAAGCGGCTGTAAAACACTTACTATGATTCTATTAATCGAACTCAGGTTAAAAACAAACATCTGGAGCTTTCTTTTGAACAAATGGCTCATGCCAGTAAGGCCGTAGATGTTAGTTTTGAGCATAACCAATGTGCATTTTATGAAAAAAATTCTTCTATTGATCGCCCTTCTTTATACTGACTATTCGTACGGACAAATTAAATTTACAAACCCGATTATGGCAGGATTTTATCCTGATCCCAGTGTAACCAAAGTGGGAAGCGATTATTATCTTGTTAATTCAACCTTCGCCTACTTTCCAGGGGTTCCGGTGTTCCATAGCAAGGATTTAAAAAATTGGAAACAGATCGGCAATGTGATCGACCGCCCATCACAAATGACTTTTTTCGGTGATCGTACCTCTAGAGGGCTTTTTGCACCTTCAATCAATTATTATAAAGGAACATTTTATATGACCTGTACCAATATCGATAAACGCGGAAATTTTGTAATGACTTCAAAAAAACCTGAAGGACCATGGAGTGATCCGGTTTGGTTACCGCAAGTGAGAGGGATTGACCCCTCACTGTTTTTTGATCAGGATAAAGCCTACATCGTTTATAACAGCGATGCGCCAGATAATAAACCCCAATATCCAGGGCACCGAACCATCCGTACTTTTAAGTTCGATCCAGTTGGTCTAAAAGTAGTGGGTGAAGAAGTTCAGTTGGTAAATGGTGGGGTAGACATCAGCAAAAAACCGGTCTGGATTGAAGGACCGCACATTTTTAAACGGGCCGATTGGTATTATCTCTGTGCTGCCGAAGGAGGTACTTCCGTTAATCACTCACAGGTAATTTTAAGAAGTAAGCAAGCCACCGGACCTTACGTTCCTTATGAGAAAAACCCGATATTGACGCAGCGCGATTTAGATCCAAACCGTAAAGACCCGATTACCTCTACCGGCCATGCAGAATTGGTTGATGGTCCAGATGGTAAAACTTATGCCATTTTCCTGGCTGTAAGACCTTATGAAGGCAATCATTATAATACTGGAAGGGAAACATTTATCGCACCGGTTAAATGGGTAGATGGCTGGCCAATCATCAATCCAGACCAAAAAGAAGTTCAATATAGTTATACTGCTGATTTTAAGGAAGTAAAACAGGTTGCCCCGCCACAAAGTGGAAACTTTGCCTACAGAACTACCTTTGATAAAAAACTTGATCAATCATTATTGTTTCTAAGAACCAATGATACCAGCTGGTATAAGTTAGATAAAGAAAATGGCTTAACAATGAGGTTACTGCCAGAAACGTGCATGGGGCTAGGAAATCCGGCATTTATCGGTAAAAGACAGCAGCATTTAACCGGTAGCGCTTCAACTGAGATGACCTTTACGGCGGCGCAGCCAAATGAAAAAGCAGGAATGCTTATCTTTCAAGGTGAATATAATTTTTACTACATCTGCAAATCAATAAAAGATGGCAAGCAGGTGGTTCAGCTTTACAAAGGAAACCGAGCTACTAAGGGTATGGACTTGATTATTGAAACTCCGGTAAAAGCTAAAACCCTGCAGTTTAAAATAGAAGCTGATCGAGGGCTTTACAATTTTCTCTACGCTGAAAGTCCGGGCAAATGGAAAATATTAAAGGATAAAGTGGACGGAAAGTTTTTGAGTACTGAAACCGCAGGAGGTTTTGTCGGCTCACTTTATGCGCTTTATGCCACTTCATCAGGAGAAAACACTAAAAGTACAGCTTCTTTTAAATGGTTAGATTATAGCGGTAATGATGCCATTTACAAGCAAAAATAGATAAGACAGGTCTCTGTTGATCTTATTGCATGAAGCATATTAAAGAATTAATTGATGTAACCTATGTTACATGCGAAAAGTTCTTCCAGGTTAATTAATTACAAAAAAACCTCGCAGGTGCAATACCTGCGAGGTTTTTTTGTTTAAACATAGGGTGAAATTCTATTTCGCCGAAAATGTCCAAAAATCAATATTTACTTCTGGTTTTTCTGCTCCCTTAATGGTTAGAAAAAGATCTTGTTTTCCTGTCGCGCCATTAACTTTGCAGCTTACTTCTTTCCAGGCTTGCGCATCACCAGTGTTTGGCACGGCCAGTGTTCCAATTACTTTTCCGTCAGGGCTGCCTAAACGGAGTTCAATTTTATTGTCCTTCCCAATACTGGCTACAGAAGCTGAAAACTTTTTTGCTCCTTTGCCGAAGTCTACGCCCCTAATTTTTATCCAGTCTCCGTTTTTAACATGAGTAACATTTAAACCACCTTTGCTGCATGTTTCAGTTTTAACACCTTGTTGATCACTCATCGTTTCAGCCTCCACGCGCATGTAGGGATTTAATCCTTCCACCTGTGGCACTCCATCTGCCGTGTAGGTTACTTGCTCTATACTCCCATTGGCTTTATAATTTAGCACCTCAACAGCCAGATTTCTTTTAAATTCTGTGGGGATTCCTAATTTGTATGCTACAGCCCTGTTGTGGTAGGCGTGATACCATTGCCCTTTAAATTCGAAAATTCCCTGATGGTTGTTGTTATTGTTTTTTGGCGGTTGCGCGGCAACTATTCCTCCATAAGTAAATCCAGTTGTGGGGCTTTTACTCATCATATAGTCGATGCGCATCTGCGCTTTCGGGTTGGTTGAGTAAGAGAAATAATAAATCCCATTGCGCTTATGCATCCATGAAGCCTCAAAAAATGCGGGAGCAGTAATAGATGTTGCAGGACCATCTACGCTGATCATATCCCGGTTAAGTTTAATTACCCGAACATTGCTCTCACCGTTACCGCCAAAGTACATATAGGCCTGGCCATCATCATCAATAAAGGTCATTGGATCAAACAACCACATGTTTGGCGCAGGAAGTACACCTGGCGTTTCGGTTTCAACGAGTTTTTTCCCAATTGGATCTTTAAATGGGCCTATCGGACTGCTCGAGGTTGCTACGCCGATGCCATTGCCACCATTTCCGAAGTATAGAAAAATTTTGCCGTCGCGGGCAATTGCTGCCGGAGCCCAGGTTCTGCCTGCCCAGGCTACATCTCTCGGTGCTTCAAATACCACACCATGGTCTGTCCAGTTTTTCATGTCGCTGCTCGAAATGCAAACGATCGATTTCATTTTGTATCCGCTATTTTTATCGTAGGAGTTCTCATCGTCGTTAGATGCGTAGAGATAAACTCTTCCGTTGTAAACAAGGGTGCCAGGGTCTGCCAAATGACGGTAACCGACTATAACATCATCGGCGGAGCTGATTTGAGCGGTTGTAAAAAGAAACAGAAAAGCGCAGAAGGCTAGTATGGATTTAAGGTTCATAAAGATAAATTTGGTTAATTTCAATCAATGCCGCTAAATTATTGAGAACCCTAGTCAGCAAGTACTTTATTTCGTCAATTTTACTAGCACATTTGGTTAGTTTGTTTGTTTTTCTGTAACAGGATTGATTGAATTAAAAACATTTGTAACATAGATTTGAACAAAGCGGTTCCTTGATCTGCACATTTCTGAATAGCTTTGAATACCGAATATAAAAACAGTGCAAGTTGAAAAGCTGACTAACCTCTATGAAGAATCTTAAATTATTTACATTATTGCTCTTTTTTGTGCTAAATACAGCTAGTGTTGATGCGCAAAAAGCAACAAATCCACTCATTTTTGCCGATGTACCTGATCTTTCGATGATCAGAGTAGGGAAAGTGTATTACATGAGCAGCACTACGATGCACATGAACCCCGGTGTGCCCATCATGAAATCAACCGATCTGGTAAACTGGAAAATTGTAAGTTACGCTTATGATACCCTCGGAAATGCTGACGAACTAACTTTATCCAATGGAAAGTGGGATTATGGGCGGGGATCGTGGGCAAGTAGCCTTCGTTTTCATCAGGGCGTTTATTATGTAAGCACTTTTTCTGGTACCACAGGCAAAACGTATATCTACAGTACAAAAGATATCGAAAAAGGCCCGTGGAAAGTTACGTCTTTTAAACCTTCGCTACATGATCACTCCCTGTTTTTTGAGGATGGAAAAGTTTACATGATATACGGTACAGGCAAAATTACTTTGGTGGAATTAAAGGAAGATTTATCTGGAATAAAGCCTGACACCAAACCTATAACGATTATCGAAAACGCAAGCCTTCCCACGGGTACGGGTGCAGGATTACCAGCTGAGGGCTCCCAACTGTTTAAAATTAATGGTAAATATTATCTTTTTAACATTACCTGGCCACGAAATGGGATGCGTACGGTTGTAGTTCACCGTTCCGACAAACTTTTGGGACCATATGAAGGGCGGGTAGCGCTTAAAGATAAGGGGGTTGCGCAAGGCGGTTTAATCAGTACGCCAGAAGGAAAGTGGTTTTCTTATCTTTTTAGAGATTTTGGATCTGTTGGCCGCATTCCATATTTAGTTCCGGTTACCTGGGAAGATGGCTGGCCTGTGTTGGGCGTTGATGGTAAAGTCCCGGAAAAATTGGAACTTCCGGTTAGTAGGGGCTTAATTCCCGGCATTGTGGCATCAGATGAATTTACCCGCAAAAAAGGCGAGCCCGCGCTTCCTCTGGTATGGCAATGGAACCACAATCCTGACCATGCATTTTGGTCGCTAACTAAACGCCCGGGATTTTTACGGATCACCACCTCCAGATTGGATACTAATATTCTTCTGGCCCGCAATACCTTAACCCAGCGTACCATTGGGCCCGTATCAAACGCAGTCACTTCAATTGATATTTCCAATATGAAAACCGGAGACCAGGCGGGATTGATGTTGCTGCAACGCAAATTTGGCTGGGTAGGCGTAAAACATACAGGATCAAAGAAAACGGTGGTAACGGTAAGCGCCCAAAGTGGTACTGTAAATGGTGAAGATGTTCCGGCCGGACAGCAAACCGTTTATCTCAAGGCAAGATGTGATTTTGAGAACCGAACAGATAAAGGTTATTTTTTTTACAGCTTTGATGGCAAAACCTGGAAACCGATAGGAGAGCCGCTGCAAATGTCGTATACGCTTCCCCATTTTATAGGCTACCGTTTCGGACTGTTTAATTACGCCACTGAAAATGCTGGAGGATATGTTGACTTCGATTATTTTAGGATTGAAGCAAAATAGAATAGTTTCCGCCTAATCTTATCCAAGTGATAAATCGGAAAAAGATGCACCCTGAGGGATAATTTATTGTATAAAAATCAATATAAACGACAGGGGAATTTAAGAAATTAAATCTCCTCAGATTATCGTCATTGCGAGAAGGCTTTTTCAGCCGACGAAGCAATCTTACAACGATCGCTACCAGCGTCCGCATTAAGATTGCTTCGTTCCTCGCAATGACGACCTTTCTTTTGAATATGTCATTGATAGCATACTCGAAGGAGAATTATTCGCTGTATTGCGTGTTTTTTTTTCCAGATTTCTCAATTTCAATTCCCGAAACCCGGGGATAATAATAGCACCACCAGAATTAACCTCATCAATTGTTTCAATTCCCAATAACAACCTTATTTTCAACTTATACTTATTGAACCCATGGTTCAATCATTTGGATTGTTCCATCGGCATTGTGCTTCAATTCGGTCACTTTCACATTTCTAAGGTGTGTTTTCCCCGAAAGCTGGGTGTCGTGGTAAAAGATATACCATTTGCCTTTTATCTCTAAAATGGAATGGTGGGTAGTCCAACCTTGAACGGGCTTCATAAAAGTGCCTTCGTAAACAAACGGTCCATAAGGTTTGTCACCAATTGCGTAAGCTAAATAATGGGTATCGCCTGTTGAATAAGTGAAATAATATTTTCCATTAAATTTGTGCATCCAGGCACCTTCAAAGAAACGTCTGTCGTGGTCATTAGTGAGTAATGCTTTTCCTTGTTTATCTACTAGTTGAACATCTTTCACTTCACCATCAAACGATAACATATCGCTGCTCAATTTCGCTACTTTAGCGCTCAATGCGGGTTCATTTTCTTTCTGTGAGTCGGTTTTGGATCCATTGGCATCATATTTTCCGTTATTCCAACGTTGCAACTGCCCGCCCCAAATTCCACCAAAGTACATGTAACTGGCGCCATCAGTATCTGTAAACACCGCCGGATCGATACTAAAACTCCCTTTAATAGGTTCAGGTTCAGCCTTAAATGGTCCTGCCGGATTTTTTGATGTAGCAACACCTATTCTAAATACATCAGATTTATCTTTAACCGGGAAATACAGATAATAGGTTCCGTTTTTAAAGGCAGCATCGGGTGCCCAAAGTTGCCTGCCGGCCCATGGAATGTCTTTTATGCTTAATGCTACACCATGATCGGTAACTTTACCGTTAACACTGTCCATGCTCAAAATGTGGTAATCTCTCATGTCAAAATGATCACCATTGTCATTTTCTGGAGTGCCAGTCTCGATATCATGTGAAGGGTAAACATAAATTTTTCCATTAAAAACGTGCGCAGACGGATCGGCCGTATAAATTTTGGAGATTATAGGCTGTGATAAATAGCTGGTTTTTTTAGGCGTCTTTGTCGTTTCCTTTTCTGTTTTTTGGTTTGCTTGCTGGCAGGAGCTGGCAATAGCCATTCCCATAATGGATGAAAAAAGGGTGATTTTTTTTAATTCGTTAATCATGTTGCTCATGGTTTTGGTTAATTTAATTTTCTGTGCTTTTAATGCTTTCCGGTGGTCCTAAGTAACTCGGTTTTAATTCTCCTAGATCTAGTACTAATTTTTGCAGTACCACGCCTGGATTAATCATCCAATAGTTGATGGTGTGTTTTCCGCTCTTGTTAAAGGCAAGGCGAGTTTTAAAAATTTTGATGTTGTTGGCTACCGATTGTCCCCAGGCATAATCGGAAGTATAATCTTTGCTGATATTAACTACTATGGGAGCTTGTCCATCTAATGACACGGCGAACTTTAGTCCTTCCTTCCCAGTGAAATCAATAGTAGGGGAGATAAAGGTATTTAAGGTAAAATTGCCCGTTTCAGTTACAAAAATGTCGTAAGCCAAATGCGGTGAGCCTTCGCCAGGCTGCTGAATTGGTGAAGTTACAGGTGTTGCGATTACGCCGCCCCTGGTTTTTCCGTAATTGGGAATGGTTTTCCAGAAAATTGGTCTGCTGTTTACCGCTCTGCTGTAACTTGTCGCTTCCATCGAAATGTAGCCCTTGTCAGTGAGGAATAGATTGGCAGGTAAGTCAGTTGGTATAATGTTTTCGGTTTTAATGGGAATGGTGATGCCCGATTTATCACTGCCAGAAATGAGAATTTCGCTTGTTTTGGTGTTTTTTGGCGCTTTATTCCAATCGATGCTGATTTTAATTTTCTGATCATCGTTAAGTGATCCCTTTTTACTGCTTAACATTACAAAATCAGGCGCTTTGATGTCGTATTTCATTTCACCCGCACCTGTTTTAAAAATTTCGAGCGTATGTGATGTATTTGCAAGCGCTGAAAAAGTGAAGCCTTGCGCTACCTTTGTTTTTCCCGTAAAGTGGAGTTCCGAGTTCTCCAGTGAAACACCCAAGGTGGAAGAAGTATTGTTAATCAGCGTAGTTTTAGGGATGATATTGCTATCAGGCTGTTGCCAGGAAGTGTAACCAATATGTGTTTGATCCATCATATGGTCCCATTTTCCTCCGGCCATTGTTTTATTGTAGTAAGTGCTGATTTCAGCATCCCGCTTAAAAAGAGAATCAACTTTACCGGCGAAACTATTGGTTGAAAACCTGCCCTGTTTGGCATATAGTTTGTTTTTGGCTACCGCGAGATACATCTCATATAAATTAGCCACAGCCTCAATGGGGTGAAGAACCAATTGGTAATAGGCATCTTTTTGATTAACATCTAGTTGTTTACTGGTGCTTGTTGCTTGTTCTTTAAGTTTTTTAAAATCAGCGGTAACTTGTTCGAACTCGTTATAGTTGCTTAAACTATAAGTATTTGCATTAAGCAGTTCTGGTTTAATTCTACCTGCATATTTTAGGTAAGTATCTATATGGCTGGCAATTGCTGTGGCGTGTTCATTGCCAAACTGGTTGGCCGACCAATTAATTGTGTAATCCATTAATTTATCAGCCGGGATGGCGTCAGGATTCCAGGCATAATCTAAAAAGAATTGGATGGGGAACTCCATTGGTTTTAAATCGCCAACGTTTACGATCCAGATCTGATTGGCATCATGTTCGTAAGCCAATCGCATCTGTTCCCAAATTTTTTGGATGGGGTTGGTGTTTACCCATTTGTAATTTCTGGGGCCACCCACATAGTCGAAGTGATAATAAATCCCATAACCGCCTTTTCTGGGCGCTTCACCTAAACCTGGCAATTTTCTAATGTTGCCCCAATTATCATCGCATAAAAGTAAAGTTACATCATCAGGAACGCGCATCCCTTTGTCGTAATAATCTTGAACTTCCTTATATAGGGCCCATAGCTGTGGTGTTTGGGCTGCAGGTTTTTTGGTTACTTTTTCAATTATTTCACGTTGATCTTTTACTATTTTTTCCAATAGGGTGGTAGCTGTGCCTGTAGACATGGGCTCGTCGCCATCGCCGCGCATGCCAATAGTAATGATCTGTTCTTTATCGGCTACTCGTTGAAGGCCGCTTTCCCAAAACGCACGTAACTGTTCAGGATTTTGATCATAGTTCCATTTGCCACCTTTGTATCTTTTCCATTCATCATGGGCACGTGTTAAGGGCTCGTGATGAGAAGTTCCAATTACTACGCCATACTCGTCGGCTAAAACAGGGTTGAGTTTATCGTCGTCGTTAAATGCACTTCCCCACATGGCAGGCCACAAATAATTTCCTTTTAAACGAAGAATCAATTCGAACACCTTCTCATAAAACTTATGGTTAAAACCCCCGAATTCTTTTCTGCTCCATCCCGAAAGTGCGGGCGCTTCGTCATTTAAAAATATTCCCCGGTATTTTACCGCAGGTGAAGAAATTACATGACGCCCCGCAATAACATAGAGCGAACTGCTTTTTTTTACCGGAACATCAGCCCAATAATACCATGGCGAAACCCCAATTTGAGCAGAAAGCTCGTATATTCCATATATCGTTCCCCGCTTATCGCTTCCGGTAATTACTAAAGCAGAATCAATACCCTTAATTGGGTTTTTTATCACCTGAATTAATGTGGCTTCCCATTTTCCGGCAATTTCGGAAACATTTAAACTATGGTTCCTGATCATTTCATCGATGATTTTGCTGTTGCCGATAGTGCCAATGATGATAGGCATGCTGGTTGTTTTATCCGTTAAAAATTCGGGTTCAAGTCCACTTACCTTTTTAATATCGTTTTGAAGATTTCGGGCAGCACGTATAGCGCCCGGCCATTCGTTGGAACTTACTAAAATAGATGGAACATTACCTTTACTCACCACTGAAAAACTTCCAGGCAGATAAGTGTTTACCGTAATTGGTCCGAGCCCAGCGGCTTGTGCAATGAGGACTTTGAAAAGGAGTAAGATTAGTGGAAATATTTTCTTCATTATTTAGAGTCTGTTTAAATTTTATTATTAATTATTAGTATGTCAGTCTGAGCGTAGTCGAAGACCCATTTTTAGATATATTAAAAGCACTTCGACTCCGCTCAGTGTGACAAAATGTTAGATAAGTAAATAATAGTATCAAATTTAAACAGGCTATTAAAATTTAATAACGCTCCAATAGGCTTTTTTTGGTTTTAATTGCGTGTCGAAAAGTAAGGGGTAATTTTTGCGACCAGGTACAGGATAACCATCAAGCCAGGTACGGCGATCTGAAATGTTCCAGAATGTAACGTTAGTGATTACATTTTTATACTTTCTGAACACGTTGAACACCATTTTGTACTTCGCAACCTGTTGAGCTTCAAGTTCGGCGGTGTAAGCATCGCTCTCATTCGCACGTTTGGCGCGTTTATTTTTCTCCCATGGATAAATGGAAAGATCTAACTCGGTAAACTGTATTTTAAGGCCTAAAGATGAATAGCGTTCAATTGCTGTAACGAGTTCACTTTCACTAGGTTCATAGATAGACCAATGCGCCTGGAGACCAACGCCGTCTATAGGTACGCCTTTGTCTTTCAGGCTTTTGAGTAACTTGTATACGCGTTCTCTTTTTTCTGGTCGTTCGGTATTATAATCGTTGTAATAAAGCTTTGCATCAGGATCGGCGGCATGCGCATATTCAAAGGCTTTAATAATAAAATCTTCACCACAGATTTGGTACCATTTCGAATTTCTTAGATATTTTGTGGAGTCGTCGTCAATGGCTTCATTTACAACATCCCAGGCATATATTTTTCCTTTATATCGCCCAACTACGGCATCAATATGTGCCTTCAATCGTTGTAACAATACTTTTTTACTTACTTCCTTTCCCTCTTTATCGGTGAAAAACCATGAGGGTGCCTGTTCGTGCCAGCATAAATTATGGCCACGTACTTTGATGTTATTTTGCGCTGCAAAGCTGATAATTGAATCGGCTTCCCGCCAATTAAATTTCCCCTCTATAGGCTGCATCGACTCCATTTTCATGTCGTTTTCTGCTGTAATGCTGTTAAAATGTTTTTTTATCAACGCAGTTTCCGCTCCGCTCAGATTTCTTTTGCCAACGGCAACACCAATTGAGAAGTAATCTTTGTAAAAGTCTTTTAACCCCCTGCTATCTGTTTGATAACTGGAAAGCGATTGACCCGTTTTACATCCTCCGAAGCCCAGTAAGAAGAATAGAAATAGGATGTAACTAGAAAATATATTTTTGGCACTCATTGTATCTTGATCAATTTGGAAAAGTATAGGCTATTTGATTATTTTTTGCCGAGTAAGCTCAGCATCTTTTCTCCATATCTTTTGCCTAACATGCGGTAGCCTTCGGCAGAAAAATGTAGATTGTCTGGTCCATCAGGGCAGCCTGCAGAAGAAATAACATGTGCATTGGGGATGGTTTGGGGTAAAGTCGCAATAATGGCGTTCATGCTGGCACAAACTCCACCCTGGTCGGCATTTACCACTTCTCCGGCTAGTAGTGGCGTATTTTTAGCTTCTAATTTTAGGTCTTTTAATAAGTTTTCATACACGCCCTTTACTTTTTCAGGCCAGGCCTTGTCGCCGGTGTTTGATTCTCCCTGATGTAACAATATTCCTTTGATTATGCCACTTTGCTGTGCAATTTTAGCCATCTCTACCATACGGGCATATGGGTTTCCCTCATATTCAGCTAACATACCTTTCATCCAATCTGGTGCTGTTGCCGTGTAGGATTGGTAATTTTCTTTGTCGAAAAGTTCAATTTTACATCCGCCTACGGCGACATTGATTACACCGATTTTAATATTTTTGGGTAGGTTGGCAACAAGTGTCCGACCGAAGTAATCTACCGGGCCCAGTCCCGTTTTACATCGTGTTAGCGGTGGAACCGCAGTATACCAGTTGCCTTTTGTACGGTTTAAGTTGTCGCAATTAACGGCCTCCAATAGGCGAAACCGTTGGTCAACTGCTGTAGTATCTTGTGTTTCAAATTTGGCGGCACCTTCCATGTTCGATTGTCCGAAACATAGAAATATATAAAAATTCGAATCTTGTGAAAATGAAGGAATACTGGTCAGCAATAAAGCTGCGCAAGTAAAGATGGCACGTAGTTTAGTCATATTTGGTTATAGTTGATCGTAATTGATATATGTATTGTTACGCTTAATAGCTGATGATTTAGCAGTAGCTATTGTTTTTAATCATCAAATGCTTGTTTGTTTAAAACTTTGTAACCTCGTAGTATGCTTTTTTGGGTTTTAAATCGGCATCAAATAGTAATGGAAAGTTTTTCCTGCCTCTGGCATCAAGCCAGCTATAACGGTCGGAGAGGTTCCAAAAGGTAACACCTGTAATGTTTTTTTTATATTTTCTGAACACCTCAAAAACCATCTTGTATTTTTCCAATTGCAGTTGTTCCATTTCTGGTGTAAAAACCGCTGCATTAACGCCTTTTTCGCCTGTAATCATCTGGCCGCCCTGTCTTCCCGAATACACGGAAATATCTAACTCAGTAAATTGGATCTGAAGACCAAGAGATGAAAACAATTCAATAGATTTTTCAAGTTCGGAGCGGGTAGGGTTACTGATAGACCAATGCGCCTGTAATCCAACGCCATGGATGGGAACTCCTTTGGCTAACAGCTTTTTAAGCATCTGATATATCTTATCCCGTTTTATAGGATTTTCCGTATTGTAATCATTATAAAACAACAATGCTTTTGGATCTGCCGCATGTGCATCCCTAAATGCTTGTTCAATAAATTCCTCTCCGGCAATGTTATACAGTTGAGATTTCCGGAAAGTGCTGGTGTCATCTGCAATTACCTCATTTACTACATCCCAGGCATAAATTTTCCCACGGTACCGGGATACAACGGTGTTAATATGTTTTTTAATCCTGGAAAGTAACACTTCTTTAGTTACCTGGTTTCCTGTAGAGTCTTTAAATAGCCATCTTGGTGTTTGTGCATGCCAGATTAAGCAGTGGCCCCTTACTTTTATCTTATTCTTTATTCCAAATTGAACAATTGAATCTGCAATTTTCCAGAAAAATCTATTTTCAAAGGGGTGTATTGGACCCATTTTCATGGCATTTTCTGCTGTAATACTATTAAAATGTGTTAAAATCATGGCTTTTTCTTGATTATGGAGGTCGCTCGGCTTAACGGCAACACCTATGGGGAAATAATTTTCATAGTAATCTTTAAGCCCGCTGGCGCTTTTGTATGCACTTAAGGTTAGAATTCCTATGAAAAGGAATAGCAGAATCGCTAGTAATTTGTTCGGCTTTCGGCTCATAATCTGGTTTGATGATCAGTAGGCTAAATTATTCGGATTGTGGCTATGGGAATAGTTTATTTCGTCATTTTTACTAGTACATTTGAATAAACGGGTATTTTTTTTGTAGCACCTGTTTGTTTTGCGCTGCTCTTGTAAATGCAATTGCAGCGATCTGGATACGAACAAAAATCATTACGGGGTATATTGGCATGGTGTTTTTTGTTGGTCAGATCTGAAATCTAGGCCAAATAGAGCATTAATATGAAAGTTTAGGGGTATATTTCTGTGAAAATTGATATTCAAATTGCAGGCAGTCTAGCTTCTTTGGTCAGGGAGCGTTTAATGTCATTAAGTCAAGGGGATGAACCGCATAAGAATGGCACCCTGAGGGATAATTTATTTTATAAAAATCAATATAAATGACAGGAGAATTTTAAAGAATTGAGTCGATTAGAAGTATCGTCATTTCGATCCCGAAGATTCGGGAAGAAATCTTTAAATTCGATTTCAATAACATAGTTCAAAGATCTCTTCTCCGAAGGAGTTCCTTTGGAACACTCCGCGGTGCTTCGGTCGAGATGACGACTTTCTACTGGATTCTGTCATTGATAGCGTAGTCAAAGGGCATTTATTTGCGATTTATCAATATCAAGAAGTCTTCGACTATGCTCTCCACAGGAGCACTTTGGACAGACTGATGACCGCGGTGCTTAACTTAATAGCATTGGGGAGCGCTAGCCTAATCCTTCGCTGGTCATTAGCACCCGTTTGATTGTTCCATCTGGATTATAATAAAGATAATCCACGCAGACCGAACGCCTGTGACTACCTCCGCCCTTTAATGCGCCGTTATGATAAAAGAAGTAGTTCTTTCCTTTGAATTCGACAATGGCAGGGCGGTTTGTTTCGCAGTTTCCAGACAGTTCGTTTAATATTCCTTTGAATACCCATGGCCCATGTATGCTGGGGCTCATGGCGTAGGCTACCTTTTCAGGATTGCCATAACCGTAAGTTAGATAATACCAGTCGTTGCGTTTAAAAACATGGGCACCTTCAGAGAAACCAGGTAGCTCAATCGTATTGATTTTGCCCTGCAGACTGAGCATATCGTCACTTAGTTTAGCGAAATAGCACTGTTGGTTACCCCAAAAGATATAAGCCTTCCCGTCAGTGTCAATGATTACAGAAGGATCTAAGTTCGCCATTGGATTTTTGTCGAAAGGGATATCATTCCCTGTGATCAGTGCCGATCCGATTGCATCACGGAAAGGACCTGTAGGTGTTTGTGATACTCCAAGTGCAATTGCTTTGCCTGGTATATCGCGATGGGAAACTGCAGCAAACCAATAAAACTGTTGTTCGTTAAAAACCACACAGGATGCAAATGCATCCCCGCTAGCCCAACTAAAATCCTTTGCCTGTAACGGTATCGGATGTTCTTCCCAGTTGATCAGGTCGGCAGAAGAAAAGCAGAGCCAGTTGCGCATGATATAGCTTTGTACACCTGGCGGTGCTTCGTCGTGCCCGGTATATAAATATACTTTCTGATCGTATAACAAAACAGTTGGGTCAGCAGTGAATTTGTGGCTGAATATTGGATTTCCTGTGTTGATCATATCACTTGAATAATTAATAGCACTTAAATGCCCGTTGTTGGTAGATGAATGTGATCTGATGGATTTCTTTCGCAGTGGATAAGCTTCCAAGGATCGTCATTGCGAGAAGGCTTTTCAGCCGACGAAGCAATCTTACAACGATCGCTACCAGCGTGCGCATTAAGATTATTCATTTGTGCCGTTGTTTTTAAAGGCATTCATGAGCTCAATCGTTCGGTTATCTTCGTTCCTCGCAATGACGACTACTCTATTGGAGTCTGTCATTGATAGCCTGTCGAAAGGACTGTTTAAATACCCTTAAAGGTGTTTAAGCAGGCCCTTCATAGGAGTCCTTTGGACAAAAAGACAGCATCTGAGGTGAAATCACCTTTATTATACACCCTTTTTTTATTCTGCAACGGCCTCTTCATTAACCGCGCTAACCGCAATCTCGGTAAGTGCCACATCGGTTGCCTTTTCATTTTCAAGGGTCTGAGAAAGAAGTTCGGCCACGTCGCTGTGCCCGATGTTTTCGGCAAACACCCTAAGGGTACCATAGGTTGCAATTTCATAATGTTCCACTTTTTGAGCCGCCAGGATAAGTCCTGCATCTCTTATCATCGTACCTTTGTCAGTATCAGCGATAATTCCATCAGCCTCTTCCAGCAAACCTGCCATGGCATCACACTTTTTAGCTGCTGGCTTTTCACCTAAGAGTCCAAAAACTTCTTCCAGTGTGCTCACATGTTGTTGGGTTTCAGTTGTGTGCTTTTCAAAAGCTGCTGCAAGCTCAGGGCTAGTAGCTGCTTTTTGCATTTTTGGAAGTGCTTTAGCAAGGTGTTTTTCGGCCCAATAAATATCCTTTAATTCATCAATAAAAAAATCATGGAATTCAGAATTTTCTATTTTTCCTGTTTTTGATGTAGATTTTGAGGCTTTTTTGCCTGCTGTTTTTGTAGTTGCCATAATTATAATTTAATAGGTTTTTATATTTATAGAACAGGCTGGAATTTCAAATGGTTTTATGTTTCTGTTTTAAGTTCTTGGTATAATCTATCCATCATGGTCAATTTTAATATTTCTGATCTTTTTATTTTCCGGTTTCCATATGCGGCGCATCTACCGGTTTAGATTCCGGAGAGCCTTTCTGCCTTAAGAAAATGGTTAATACCACAATAGCAGCTACTGAAAGGAATTCGCTCTGCCAGTTTTGAAAGGTCTCGAACCAAAAGTTGGCCTGACCAAGATATGCCGTCATCGTATCTGTTGCTTTACCTTTTAATATTTGCTCAGCGTTGTGATCTCGCCAGCTACCATAAAAATGGAGGTACCAGCTTAACAGAAAAAGTATGCCGAAAGCAATAGAAAGTGAGTTCGAATACAGTTTCAAGATCAGTCCACCTTGGCGTACAGGCCATGGGGCAGTCTCCGAGGCAACAGGCTCGCGGTCTACTTCTTCTTCTTCATCAAGTTTTTTAGATTCAGCCGAACCGATCTGACGCAGTTTTACGGTTAGCAGTACATAAAGAACCATCTGCAGAAACTCGCTTTCAAAATTTTCGAAAGTGGCCGAAATAAAATGCCCGGTATGAAGGTAATTATTAAAAGAGATCGGTGAAGCTCCCTGGTCGCTTAGTTCGCTATTGTGTTCTTTCCAGCCGGTAATTGCCTGTGCCAGGAGTGTAAAAACAAATAGGCTGATAAAGGTTACCGAAAGTCCGTTCCGGTACAGCCAGGTCTTTTTTGGAAATACTTTCTTTGCTTTCATATCTATTTATTAGTTATCCACGGAACTGAGGTAATCTTCTAACATGGTTGCGCAAGCTAATACGGTTGCTGTAACAATTTCCTCACGACTGCCGGTAAAATTAAGCCTTTCTGAAAAAGCCAGTTCGTTGTGGTGGGTAGCGTAGATGAACATGGTACCTACTGGTTTTTCCGGGGTTTCACTTCCTCCGGGAGCAGTAAGTCCGGTGATGCCGATATGGATGTCTGCTTCTATCAATTTCGACAGTCCCAAAGTTATAGCCTGCGTAACCTCCATTGATTCGGGGGTATAGGTCTTTATCAACGAAGCGTCAACCTGTAAAAGATCTTCCTTTAAACAGGCATCATAACAGGTAATGCCTCCTTTAAGGAATTTACCTGCATCTTCTATCATTGAAAAATCTGCTGAAAGCCGGCCTGCGGTTGCGCTTTCAGCAAAAGCAATGGTGAGGTTTCTGCCAATAAGCATTTGGCCTACACTTTTCATCTTATCTTCCATTATAAAATTTGATTATTGGCTCCAACATGAACATCAGTTTGCAGTTCTCTGCAGATCCTGACGGCGGTAATGCGGAGGTATTTGACTTAAATAACAACCTTTATAGATAAATGGTTTTATTAGCGGAGAGTAAGAGAACGGAACTTTTGTGATAAACAAAATTAAGATCTGGCTAACGCTCCAATTATCACTTATTTACAAGGTGATTTTCAATTTCGCCCGCAATGAGGTTAATTTCATGAATGCCTAATGATAAACGTGTCCCTTCGAAATTTTGTTTATGGTCGAAATGTTCAAGGGCCCCAGGATCAATCTCTTCCTGTTGAAGTAATATCCAATCCGGGCCCATTTTTCTGATGGCACCGAGAATACCGCCAAAATAAACAATTGTATAATAATCTTCCTTCGGAATGATAGTCAGGGTAATTTTATCATCACCATGATCGATCTGGATATTAAATGGAACCATAAAATTACAACCCTAATGTTGATGGATTTGTTTGGACATTGATCTTTTTTAGCCCCCTTTGGTAAAGGTTGAAATCTTTGTTCAGATTTATAGCTGAGCTTTTTTATCAGGCTTGTCCAGTCTTCCGGATTTCTATTTTCTCCAATGCCTTCCTTGGTGGCCCGGTAAGAACTTTACCATCAGTAGCGTATCTTCCTCCATGACAAGGGCAGTCCCAGCTCTTTTCACTGGCGTTCCAGTTAACAATGCAACCGGCATGTGTGCATACAGGGCTTAAAGCGATAGCCTGGCCATTTATATCTTTATACAAAGCGAGCTTTTTGCCGCCTAGTTCTACTATTTTGCCTTCATCGTTTTTTAGTTCTTTTGTCGACTGGATAATTTCTGTTCCAAACCGGTCAGCAACGAAATGATAGGCCACATCTGCATTTTCCTGCACAAAATCCATAAAACCAGAAACGGGTTTCAATCGCGACGGGCTGAGCAGTTTCGCAAGATCGTTTTCAATACCTAATATCAGATCGGTTAAGATAACTGCGGAAAGACTGCCGAAAATCATCCCGTTCCCGTTAAAACCTGTTGCTACAAAGCTATTCGCATCACCACCCGGAAACTGCCCAATATAGGGTAGGCCATCTACAGGAACATAATACTGTGATGACCACCGATAATCGATTGAGCTAATATCAAAGTTTTCCATGGCATATTGCTCTAGCGCTGAAAAGGCCTTTTCCGGATCATCATGCCCCGTCTTATGGTCAGCGCCACCAATTAACAGGTATTGATCTCCATCTATTTCATGACTTCGGAAGTAGTGGTAAGGCTCTTGCATATCATAGGCCAGGCAGTTAGGGTAATCTCCGTTTTTAAGTTTAGCGGCCAGTACATAACTTCGGTAAGGCGCATTCCTGAGCGACAGGATATTAATTCCAGGCGGAATGTGCGTAGCCCATACCAAATGCCTGCCCTGAACGGTTATATTGCCTGCTTTTATATAGTGGATGTCGTCTTTATACTCACTGTTTTCAACAAAGGTATGCTCCAGGATATCTCCGCCCAGTTTAAGGAATTCTCTGGCGAGGCCAAGTATATATTTTATGGGATGGAATTGCGCTTGCTCTTTAAATAATAATACCTGTTGGAAATCGATTGGAATGCCGTTTTCAAATACCTCACTTACCTTAACACCAGCCTGCTGTGAAGAGGAGAGGATGGATTTAAGCTGCTCGGTCTCTTCCTCGTTCTGAGAAAAGAGGAAGGCATCTTTGTATTCAAAATCTGCATCGATTTCGAGCGTTTTGATATTGTTGCGGATCATTTCGATTATTTCTTTTGTAGCACGGGCAAGTTGGGCAGAGGCTTCTTTTCCAAAATCGCTATCAATCTCCGGATAAGTGGCATCCAAAAAGGTATTCAGGTGTGCGCTTGTGCCACCTGTTGTACCGAAGCCCAGGTTTTGCGCTTCTATCAAAAGACATTTTTTACCCTTTCGCTGCAGTTCAAGTGCAGTGGTTACACCTGTAATCCCTCCACCAATGATTACTACATCGTAAATTGTATTTTCTTTGAGCGGTTTGATCTCCAGGCGGGGATGCGAACCCTGCCATAGACTTTCATTTTCTCCGTCCCTGGCGGAGGTAAGGTCGGTACGGTTTTTCATAAGCTGTTTTTATATTAAAACAGGAGGTAAAGCGCAAAGGTTTTTGAATTATACGCGATTTTCAGTGGCTTATTTTTTACCTTAAACCGATGGTTGTTCTTTTTGAATAAAACAGCCCGGTTAATTTCTACATATCTTTGATGAGTAAGATGATCAGTAACGGTGGTTTTAAATGGCGCAAACATATAAAAACTGCCATCTAGAAATTGCCAACTGTTTTTTATTTTCTTATCGTCATGCTGAATTTAGTTCACTGTTGTCCGGAGAAATATTTTTTTGCTTATAAAAAAGGGTAGCCGTAAAGCTACCCTTTGTGTGTTATATTTGAGTTACCACACCTAAATACAACATGGGCAAAAATACATTTTTTACCGGA